>ERZ1740065.2755-NODE-2755-length-10972-cov-11.548960_pt1 | contig 10972 bp, 8 predicted proteins | sample MGYA00581738_ERZ1740065 | MGnify/ENA primary metagenome ERZ1740065 (study PRJEB43018, sample SAMN04849749) | marine metagenome | isolation source: floating plastic debris | place: Pacific Ocean | collected 2008-09-01 | study: EMG produced TPA metagenomics...
GGGAGGGAGGGAGATAGCGAGAGATGAGTGAGAGGGAGGGAGAGAGATAGCGAGAGATGAGTGAGAGGGTGAGAGAGAGATACGATATCATACATTGCAGTAGGCGTATCCACTGATGTCGTACAGATCTTTGTCCTGACTGCTGAACGTGCAGTCACAGGTAGGGTTGGTGACAGACACCTCAGGGTAATTCTCCGTAGTCATATTCAGCTGCTGCACCTCTGTGTCCAGCGCCTTGCAGAATTTAAACTCTACAACAGTGACGGGTAACGTGTCTCACACAAAACAGACAGGGGAGATAACTAACAAGGCTTGGCTCTTGTCTTGTCGTTACTGTTTGTAGAACAACACAGAAGAGAAGCTCACGGCACGCAGACGACGGACAGGGTGCGGCAAGGCACAACAACGGCAAAGTTATAGCAGCATAAATAATGAGGAGAGAAACTAATATGGTGGAATACGGCGCGCGAGCGAGACTGCTAGATGTACACATATATATATATAAAGGTATACCAATATCTAGAGGTGTTAGAACAAAGTGAAGTGTGAATATCTGCGTGAGATGCAGCTAACACAGACTACTACTGAAGCTGAATGATCAGATTTCACCTTTGGGAATGACCGCATCCCGGCCGTAGATGGACCGCTTGACCTTGGCAAGGTCAGCGGCTGATTGCAATGATGATGGAAAGCCTGAAGTAAGTTTAAGTAACGTGTTAGCTGTGAGAGGGGGATAGGGAGAGGGGAGGAGCCTGTGTGTGCTTTCCTGGGTTCACTACTCGTGATGTTAATATGCTCTGTGGCAAGCGGCTAGCTCTGCTGCTATGACTAGGCAATCATTAGCTGCGAATATCAACTACAGCACCTTCTCAAGGTCAATCAAGGGTGAGCCGAGCTTGTATATGAGCTGAACATCCCTACCTTTGCACTCGTATTTGACGATGACGTATTGTAGGTAAACATCGGTGAAGAACTGTTTGGCAATTCCGCAAGTGGCTTGTGTGTACTGTAAATAAAACGGAGGCACTCGAGATGTAAGCCAATCTACTCACTATTCGTAGCTTTCCACTATACTCAGGGCCACAATATGAGCCCTCCCCCCAGAGTATTCCCACTTTTTATACCAATTGGGAGTTATCCTCTCAGAGTTGTGTTTTGTACTCAGCTTGCTAAATCACATGTGCCGATAGTGCTAAATAAGTACAGCACCAAGGAACTAGGTCAACAAGGAACTAGGTCAACAAGGAACTAGGTCACAAGTGCAACAGAATTCAAGTGGCAAGAGGTGGAGTACTGCATTGTGGGAATTGAGGAGATGAATACACATGTACCGTAATGGCCTAGTAGACTTTCTCTACTCGTTGAAATTGCCCAAAGTGAAACTGAAAAATTAGACCTGTATTCAACTTTGATTTAGAAATACTCAATTCGAAGGAAATCTTTTGGTGAAGACAGAAACATTCAGTTCCCAAACTGTAAATTCAATTCCAAGAGGAGACGAGGTGCCTCTTTGAATGGTTGAAATTTGACTGTACATATGAGTATGAGAAAAACTCAGGTGCAGCCATCCCATCATCGGGTAAATATAGCAGCTCAAACCTGAGTCTTTAAATTTTGGCGCTCCCGGCCATGCTGATTGAATTCCATATATCCAATCACGCTCTATACCACGCCCGCCCGCACTACCGAAGAGATCATAGCGCAGGCTAGCGTAGGCATCAGTGAGATAAGGAGAAATATAACAGGATCGTTGTACTGAAGGAATAAGACAATTATATGGAACCTACCAGCAGGTTCTCCTCCTCCCTGAGGCGCGCCAGCACTTCGTTGGATGGTACCTCCAGTGTACACCCTGACTTTCCCTCACATTTGGACCGAGCCTGTGTCGTCAAGGTCTTACTGCGGCGGGAAAAATAACTGAGGGTCAACGGAGGAGAGGCGGTGAGAATGACAGGGGCAAGGAGTGACGTCACCAGTTACCTGAGCTGGATACACTCGTTGTTGGGGAGCGGGGAGTTGCAGTCTCCTTTGCCTCTAGGTTCGCTGCCAAAGCCGAAGCTGTGTATGGATATCTTCTCTGACCGGGAGCACTTGACAGACAGCGACTGGTCAGCGAGGCAAGCGGTGACTTGCTTAGAGCTCTCATCATTGGCACCCAGTACTAGCGTGGCACAGCCGACTACAAACAAGAGAGACCGCTCTTCACTAGGAATGAGGAAGAGCTGTTAGCAGCGATAATGGCTGCCGGCTGTTGGTAGACCAGCTGATTGATAGTTTGGTTAGTATGAGATGAGGGGACTGATGGACGACCATGGTACAGCCAGCACTGTGCTGACATCTGTTCATCAGTTGACAGCCAGTGATGAAGGGTCAGCGAGTACGGCTATTTATAGAAGCGTGAGAAATCGGGCAGCAGTGAGTGGGAGAGAGGAAGTGGCAATCCACCCTGCAGTGGCCTCCACAAGAAACCAAAACTCAAAACACATCAGCACGACCATTGAGAGCGGAGAGCAGTGAGAGCGGAGACAGGCTGTCAGCAGCGTGGATGTTGATATAGAGGAGATGAGTGATGGAGAGGAGTTGATGGCCACCCTGTCTGTGTGAATAGGCCAACACAGAGTTGAGCAATAACCGAACGGAATAAACGAACCGAATCGTGCGAGAGATAGTACTGACTGACTTGAGTCAACATCCTACAGCCATAGCAGAGATAATAAACATTATCAGCTATCTCGTTAGGCACTAATATACGAGGCAATATGGTTATAACTATCTTACAAGCATTGACTTCATGCTGTCATCAGCAGCAGACCTAACTAGCAGCAGGATGTGAGGCCACGTCCCACTGATTAGATCGGGACAGTCTTCTACATGCTGACCGTCATGTGGCGACCATATCCATAGCAAACAGGTTACTGCAAAATGCCACTCAGTGCTCGCAAGTGCTCCCAGAGCATGGCCCACGTAGTTTTATACATCAAAGAGTAGACTCCATTAGTGGTGATGATGGACGGTATTACAGATATTGACAGTCAATCAGGCTGCAGCGCCCTCAGGGGACTCAGCAGCAGCTGAACGATGAATCCATCTTCTCATTTGACTGGCCTGAGACAGGAACTAGCAAGCACCAACCTAGTGCTGCCGACATTTGTATACATTTACCTACGGCTGACCGGGCCTTGTGTTTACTGTATTTACGTTGAGTCGAGAAGGAACAATATTAGTTCTCTCTGCTAGTCGCTGGAGCAGTGGGTACTGCATAGATAGATATGCTGGCGCACACATACGTTTGCCATGATTCAGGACGGCTCTATGCCTAGAGCACACGCTGGTGCATCTATTAGCTGGCTAGAGGATTTCATTAAGCCTATCACAGCATATTAATGAGCATCAGTACTAAACACTGGCATCTCTCTCTCTCTCTCTCATCAAACGCTCATCCAGCTACAGCCGCCATGTAGCCATGTATCCGACCACTGCTCGCACAGCATGCTGGGATACATCGTACCATTAGCAGACAGCGTGACCATTGCCTGTTCAAAAGCGACATATCATATTTGAATAATAACGCGGCTGAAGAGCAAGCAAGCAGTGCTGAGTCAACTCGGAGTGGAGTGCCAAAGATTGAAGTTCAACTAGCCGGTTTCAATGATTGATATTTGAGATCAGTCTGCGAGTGGATAGTCAGCAGGAGAATTAGATCAAACACAGCTGATTTATTATGTCACCTAGGCAGCTGCCGCAACCACACATAACATACACATAACATCGCACACATAATATCGCACACAATCTCTGTACGGAGCTAGTGGAGAACTGGGAGAAGAGAGTCGGTTGCTGAGTAGTCTGTGAGAGTAGGCAGCCTAGTGAACTGGCAGCGTCTATTGTCCTGCTACTCAGTCAAAGACTCAAACTCATTGAACAATCAGAAACGATCAATACCCAAGCTCAATGGGGACAGCTTGATCGAGCCTACGACAAGCTTATTGATTCATAGAGGCGTACTAAGACCAGCAACACGCAATCGCACAATAACACAGACATGGAATTCGAGTATAAAACAAACAACAACCCGAATGTAAATCAGCAGTGCGTAGTATGTGAATTACTCAACAGTATATTTACCCCCTTGTAATGACACAAGGAAATTTTCCATCATGGATGATATGAATCAGCCCCTTATCCGACTTTATCTCAATTGTTGATGTTTGTTACATCTCACTTTCACATACATGTTGGCATGTACACTGTAAGTACTGCTATGTTGCAATCATTCATTTACTACTTGAAAGCAACTGAGCCACTGGTACAATCAGCAACATCCTTTCATGAACAGACCACCCAGACAGGAAGACGGTTGTCATGGTAACAAACTGCCGTGGAATTTGCAGCTCTGCTAGTAGTGCGTTAGTTAGTTAGTAGCGGAAGATGGAGAGCCTACAGCTGGGGCTTTGATATGATGCTAGTTAAGATGTCAGCATTGGGTCTTGTTTAGATGCAGAGGGCTGACAGCGATCTGCGTAATGTCAGTCATGTAGCGGCAGGGGGGGGAGAAGATTGTTCCTGATTACAGTTGCTTAGCTAGTGTCATTGGGAGATCAGTGACTTCAACAGAACGCAGGACTGAGAGGAGATCAAGTCTGCCAGATACTGGTCAGCAACTGAGACCATCTAAACAGCGTGGACTCGCATCAGTCAGCCGCTGACCTAAGTTTTATAGCGACTAGCTCTTTAATTAGAACTATAAAAAGGAAATAAAATCTTGGTCAATGGTGTCAGCATGGCTATTTTTCATAAACGCATGGCAACAGCAGCTGTCGCTGAGATCGTAAATAGCACTGCTCGTCTCAGAATAAGAATAAACTAATGAGACGACTACTGGGCTGAGGTGAATGATCGGCCAGATACGTCTGAACAGCTAGATACTTATCTCCGGTACAGCTGGTATGAGTACACCAGCGTGAATGAGAAATCTAGCACTAATCGATTGCCAGACAGATACGTGAATGAGATTCAACTGCAAATCGAGGATGTGGGGAGTGACTTACTACTAACACGTATCAGATAAATATATGACCTATATATGTGTGCTGGAGTAAACCATGCTGGTAGATGGTGGGAGATAATACGTGCAGACAGCCATACTGCTACGATTGATACATCCAATACTAATCATATTGACTAGTGCATATGAACTTTCGCCGCTCATCTATCCAGATGCGCCGACAATGTTTGTCTGGATACTTCGTGAAGGAAAAAGGACCGCCAACGGATTCTGACACCCTGAGTGAATAGTAGCTGGTGGACAAATACCATTTGCTTCGAGTGAAAAAATTGAGATTCTCACACTTTTAAAATCCTTTCATAAAGAACAGTATATTTTTAGTAACTCCCCGCTAGTATAATCCATCATAAAAAGTAACGAGAAAAGCTGTTGAATTTTCAAACTCTTCTATGGCTGTATATAAGCATGAGGTCATATTTATACACAGCAACTTTCTCATAAATTTGGTTTTGTGTACCATAGTAAGGTGATATGAAATTATGGATCGTATGAAGTCATACTAAAAGAGGAAACACTCACCGATGAGCAACAGTGGGATGAAGTGGCTTTTTAATTGACGCGTATCCATATCCACGGAAGGAAATGATAATATCAATAACTATCCTGCAAATCCTCTCCGACGAAATAAATCCTTGAGATGAACTGTGATGTACAGATATATAGTTGTTATGAGAGCTCACTTTCCTTCATTTCCTCCTAGACTTGACGAAGCACGTTCATACGAGTCGCGGTATGAGATGCACGCACACGGCTGTCGTGGTATGAAATCACGAAACACGCATAATTTACGGTTTATATGAAGTAGCATTTCATCGTCAGCGAATCGTGAGCCGAATAAATTAACCAGTGCTCCAGACACGTTACCTTATCTGTTCGGGGATTATACCAACGTCACCAAACACTTCTCTGAGCGTCATAATAGGAACATAAACTAAGGTTATCAAGGCCGTTTATGGCTATGGGCGTGCGTGGAGCTTCGCGTAGCAGGCTTATGATGTACGGATTTTTACTTCATGCACTTCATATGATAGCATAGTGTGCTCACACGTAGTCACTATCACCACATATTATACATACATACGTGGGAAGTATACCTGTTTCACAGCTATTGATGGTATAATCTTGTTATCCCTTATACGAGGTATGTCTGTGTGTGATTTAATTTATCACAGCTCGAATAGACGAGCTGCATGAGATGAGTGAGCTGCTGAACCCAACTTAGTTCAATTTCCCCCTTTTTGACTGGACACTATAAATGAACAAGAACAGTTTTTAAATCTGTCATGGAACCATATTTGCTGCTTCTATCCGAACCATTCATTTTTATTGATGATGTGTCACTGACCTACATATTACTACTCTACTCTCAGTGCATTGCAGCAAGAACTTTTGTGTGAAGTTTTCGTCAATTGCTTTCCTTTTTTTATCAAGATACGATGGCATACCCACTTAAGTTCATCGTCCTTTACACAGCGGCATTCCTGGTAAGTTTATCACTGCCATACACGTTTTGAACGATAATCAATTCTACACTTTGGACATCCTCATCTGTTTGTGTCCAATCGTGTGAAAATTTCAATCAAAGATACGTTCGTGGCAAACTTTCCAAAGGAAAACGAATTAAAAAAATAGCTGATGATGGTAGATGATATAAATGATGATAGTTTATGCGCAAATATGTAGGAAGTTAAAATACTGAATGAATAAAAAGGCAATAGATCCAAACAGGGCGACTCGTACTCGATAGAATATTGGGATCTTCACTGTCGCTGTGCACAACGATGGTGCCGGATGAAAGATATGATTGGATAATAATAGTTTGAGTGCATGGAAACATGATCCCCGCTGAATATTTCACTGCTATTTTGGAATAGGACCGCATCCCACAATGCTCCTGATCATGCATCAGCTGATCATTGAATCAGTATTGTGGCTTGTGTTCTAAATAATCGCGCTACTCTGGTGCTCCGCTCTGCCACTCAGTGTAAATATTGCCATCTGTTCGGATCAATATCCTCATTTATCATTTGTACTCACATGCTACTCAATTTTGTTCCAGGATTTGTGTGCTGTTGGCATGGTAACAATGCAGATGTCTACACACCTCCGTAGTATAGGGACATCTCACATCGATATCGGATATATAGGTGAGGAATGCACCTACTGACTACTGACTGCTGCTCTAACTACTGGCAATATTCATATCTCCATCCTCTGCTATTCTACTCACGTTATCTTTGAGGCTATTATTATTATTATTATTATTATTATTATTATTATTATTATTAATCTGAAGCTACTTTCAGGTTCTATTTACGGATTTGTGCAGTTCTTTTCAAGCCCCATTGTGGTGAGTCATTTTATTTTATTTTATACAATATATTTTTACAATTATTATTGTAATAATTGTTATAATTTTTATACAAAATACCATAGAACTAGAGACGCAATGCTATTCGCTCATGCTAGATAGAGCGGCTATGTTATATACATTCTAGGCTCTTCGGGACGTAATAGCATCCGTTCGGCAAAATTCTTCATGCATTCTTATATCAGTACGCCTCAAACTTTCTGATGATCAACGTGTATTGATATAAAGAACGGAGGCTATTGCATCCCGAAGAGCCGATGAGAATTTTATAGCATAGCCGCTCCATCTAACATGAGTGAATTACGTTGCGTCTCCAGCTCTATGCAAAGTACCTGCCTCTCTCACACTGCCATAGCATACTGTCATATCACACTGTCACAGCGTACTTTCCTCCTTTCATCTATCCTTGAACGTTTATGTTCAGATGTCTCTTGCCGCTTTGAAAAATATTTTACTGCATGCTTTAGGACACCCCTGTTTTTATACTTGCATTTTCCCTCTATCTACGTGTATTTATCGTTCTACCTTCACATCTATACACCTAGCACCCTCTCCCCTTACCTCCCACCTATCTTTCCCCCTCTCCACTCCCTCTATCTTCCCTTCTCTCTTCCTCTCACGCTCACTTCTCTTGTGTCCTCTCCATCTCCTCTCGCGCCCTCTCCATCACCCCATACCCGTCAAGTCTCCTGTATTTTAGGTGCCAGAATTTAGGGTCGAAATTGCTATTAATGGTTTTCTAATGTTCTCTTGTGGCTGACCAGTTAGATCTTGCCGAGCTCAAATATGACAGAATCCTAGCTGTAGGGGTGTAGGGGGTAGGGGTTTTGAGCTATGACTTCTGAAAGTTCAGAAAAACAGAATCTCCGGTATTTTCAGCCCGATAGGTTGACAGGTATGCATCTCCCTCTCTCCCCCAGTTTATGTATATGAGTATATATCCAGCTATTCATCTCTCATCCCATGTCCTCCCCGGATCTGACGATCACATGTCTGACCTTGACCCTTATACCTGAACCAGAATGTTTATGAGTACACGAGTTCAGCCGTACCTAAGCTCACACTCTCAGCCAACACAGTCACATGACACATGTCGTATAGAACGCCCGATAATGTCTTTGCACCAGAGAGGTGGCATTGACACAGGTCAGCTATATGGGACATAGAGTCGTTGGGTATCATTGCTGACCGCTAGCCCAGTTCCACATGGAACCATCTAAAAATACTTATCTTTTACGCCAGCACATAAACAAAGAGGGGACAACTCCCGGTCTTCAAGCCTCATTGTTGTCATTGCTGAGTATCTCATAACTAAAACTCATAGTATGAACTGCATAAACTACAGCAAGAAGCTTGTATTTTACCCGAACACAAGTAGAAACACGCAGTCATGTAAACTTCATTTGTAAACTTCGGTGATTGACTGGCAATCAAACAATCTATTCACTTGTGATCAGGTATTTATGAATGCGTTGATGACGAATTGAATGTGTGAAGCATCTTTTACAACCACATAATACCATGTAAAGCAATATCATAAGAGGAAAGTGTCATACAAGACAAAAGTTTTTTGAAATGAGACGTTTCTTGACCAAGCGTTGTTCCTTGTCAGAGGAAGAGACTGCTCACAAAGTAATTAGTCTGATATTTCTGGTTTTCTCATCAAATGCGAGAAATTCTACTTATAATTGGGAAATCGCCAGCAGTATTTCCTTCACATCGCAAAAAATATCTATCACAGCCATCGGTTGGTGTGGCTTGTCATTGGTTGCTGAGCAACGGTGAGTAATCTGGTTTCTGGGTATCAGATTATGTGTGGATGTGACTAGAAAACTCATATATTGTCACCCTATGGCTGATATCTCCCTGCGTTCATCTTAGTCCGTCCCCGTTTGTACTGCAACCATGCGATGCCTGCAACACAATCAACTACGCCCATTCTATGGCTGACTCCGCCCACTTTGAACAAACTAAAGACATGATTGTTTTCCAGCCTGATACCATTATTGCATCAAGTTTCACGCTTAGAAAGTTTCTCAAGCAATGTCTTACATTGCGTAATGAAAATTAATGAAAAACCAGATCGGCAATTTTTGCATTTATTCATAAGAATATCAAAATCTTCAAAGTATTACGAGTAACAATGACTAATGATAATAATAATGACTCGAGTTTATTTCCTTCTGAATGTTGTGTCAAGTCACATTGCGGATTCGCAACATTATTACAATTATTATTATTATTATTATTATACAATATAGCAGTTATCTTAACAGATGAATTTGTTTGTTAATTTCATATAGCAAGCAACTCCTCACCATCTGCACGATAATAATATTTTGGTCACTGCCGGGGCTGTTGAAATCCCATTGGAAGCAACTGATCTTGTTTCAGCAGTCATTTGTGCGTGGGCAGGGAGACCAAACCGGATCCCAGCCAGGTGCAGCTGCAGGGCTGAATGTTTTTCCTATCAGGGTACTTGTTTGTTTGTCTAACCCCAGACATATCCATGGCTGACTGCGGCATACAACATCCGTGAGAAATATTATATATATTTTTGCCATTTTTTACCATCAGGGCGGAGTCGCTGAAACTTATGGCAAGAAGTCGGTGTTGCTCAGCTGCCTGATAGCCTCTGGTCTTGGATACTTGCTGCTAGGTTGGGTGCAGGCTTTGTGGGTCATCTCACTGCTCAGAGTATACCTAGGTAGGATCCACCGCTATTCTATATTTCTATTCTATATTTTGTGGCTTACAGTAAAGAGTTGTGTTCCCCTGCGACAGCTGAAGGTTTTTTGTGAAATGAAAGTTTTATATTGTCAATCAAGTGTAAGAATCCTCTCCAACCATTTTTCATGTTCGTATCTGCCTGTATATATGTACATGTGAAAGTATATACTTATGTACGTGTATGCGTGTGTATCTACGTGTATCTACGTGTATGTGTGTGTATGTGTGTGTATGTATGTGCTCTATCATCGGTATCTATGAAATAAACTGGTTTATTTGCAAGGCAATTCAGATGGTTGCAGTATGATCGACGTTTTTCAGTAAATTATATATTCTTAGTATCATGATTCTTATTATCATTATTTTTATTATCATTTCTGTCAGGCGTTTTCAAACATCCCCTGAATCTGATCCAGTCGTCACTCTCAGACATGTCCGCCAGCCAGTCAGAGCCCACCGAGTCCGAGGTTATGGGATAGTAAGCCTGTCGTTTATACTATCCCGACACTTCCTGTAGTATGAGTTGATGCTAGGTGTTGTCTGATTTCAGCTATCAGTCAGCAGCCAGTCTGGCCTTCATTGTCTCTCCTCCTATTGGTGGATATCTCATGCAGAGAAATGATGGTTATCTGATCATTGGTATCTGTGCGACCGTAGTGTATATCATTAACACAGGTTAGTCGACATCCTACCCTCCTCTCCTACTCTCTTCTCCTAACCTCCTCTCCTAAACTCATCTCCTAAACTCATCTCCTAAACTCATCACCAAAACTCATAACCAAAAAAAATAAAAAACAAAAAAAAAC
>ERZ1740065.2756-NODE-2756-length-10972-cov-11.385545_pt1 | contig 10972 bp, 5 predicted proteins | sample MGYA00581738_ERZ1740065 | MGnify/ENA primary metagenome ERZ1740065 (study PRJEB43018, sample SAMN04849749) | marine metagenome | isolation source: floating plastic debris | place: Pacific Ocean | collected 2008-09-01 | study: EMG produced TPA metagenomics...
GAGACAGAGAGACAGAGAGACAGAGAGACAGAGAGACAGAGAGACAGAGAGAGAGTCAGACTTGGCAGTCCGTTTATTTGGTGCACAGTAACCGTACATGAGGTAAGGGATAGTGACAGTCATCAAATAATCATTTACCTTGAGAAACTTGTTGTCTAGGTGCACTTTGTTCTTGTTCGCAACCTTGGCTTTGTTCTTCAGTCTGAGGTGTTTGTTGGAAGCGATTTGGATAGCTGTGGATTAGAACCGTTGATGAGTTTAGAATATCTGCTGATTTCCTATTCGCAGTACTGAATAGTCCCCATTGCATATATCAGAAATGGCCAATAGCTCTTACCAAACTTGTTGCCCACCGAAATCTCGTTCTCTAAATGCTTCGCATTTTCGTTCTCTACCTTAAGGTTCTTAGCAGCTGCAACCTTGTTGTTGGCAGCGACTTTTTTGCCGTAGTCTATAAAGGTGATTGGGTGGTGAGAGAATGGAGTGGATAAGTTTTACGGAGGAGACACAGACTGGATGGGAACCGTTCTCTCACTGTTCTTAGCAGCAACTCCAACAGCATTTCTGTTGGCCACGACACTGCCGACTCCATATCTGTTCCTGTTTCGGAATCCTCCGTAGCCTCCAAAGAAAGGTCCATAGCCTCCATAGCCTCCATAGCCTCCATAGCCTCCTAGACCGCCGTAACCTCCGTAACCTCCTAGACCGCCGCCATAGAATGGGAATCCTCCAAATCCAAAGCCATTTGATCCTATGCCACCGTAGAAACCGCCAAAGCTTGTTGCTGTGGCAACAGCAGCAGCCAATACGAAAATGCTAAGGACAGTATTCATTTTCTGTGTCTCCACAGTACCTGAAACCAGCAGAAGTTGAGCTGCTATCAAACTTTGTCCGTTCAGACGAGGATAGATTTAACACCTACATATAGATTGACATCATGCAGTGATGATGGCGCACTGACCGAAACTAAATCTGATTCCAAACTGACATACTAAAAAATAGGTTGAATTGCCTTGAGACACGCCATGAAGACAGAACTATAGCCTATATATTCATCCTTCAGTTTTACGACCTCACTTTGTAGAATTATTTCATTCTATTCACTTACCTTTGAGCTTCAATGGTAAACTGACCAACGCTGCTGACACCTGCTCATTATATACGAACGGGTGCTCCAAGTATGCTATGACTGAGACATTCAGACCTGATTGATGTCAAATCAGAGCCCCTCCCTCTGTCTCAGAACCAGTTGGGAGGAGAAGCGTACTGGAGGTGATTTATTTGGAGCCAGGGATTGCTAATGGCACAGAAAACATTCTTACTGCATTTAATCAATCATGAACAGGAAGCTTCTAAGCACCTCTTAAATCGTTCTCCTCTACACAGCTTGCTGACCGGGAAAGGCATGGAATCTGGTGATCCATTAGCGGCTTCGCGCATATTAAATATTGAACAAAGCGAATTACGAATATTGTCGATTATTGCCGTTGCAAGTCAACTGTCTCCCAGTAAGCAACTGTAACATCAGTCAGTACCGTATCTTGGTGTTGTTCGTATACTCATAGTATACCCCGTGATGCAGAGACCATATCATATCATACATACAGATGCACACAGGTACTAGAAATGGCGAATAAACTACTTCCAAATCATATGCCTAAAAGATAGACACACTTGTATGTGCAGCAGTGGACAGGAAGGTATGAACACCAACTGCTGACCAGAGTCCACTACACCTCCAACAGAATGATCATTCTACCCCAGCGACATTCTCTCAATTCTACGGAACTTATCCTTATTCTATTTTTCTTCCTAATCATATCAGTAGCAATGAGACATTTTGTTTCGAGCTGTACTGAGCTATCAGTTCACGAGTCTCAAAATTTCTAGTCGGCGAAAGTCTGGCTGCCAGCCAGGAATGCAATAATTAATTGGGTTCGAAAACATTTAGCGATGACAGCATATAGATCGAGGGGCTGGGAAATAACAAGAGAGTAATGGTTGCATGCAGTGAGGAATTATGTATAACTCGCTTCTACACTATTCTATCTGCCCGTATCAAGTATCTGTCTCAGGTTTATGGGAAAGCAGGCATGAAGAACTGTAATACCGGTCATTCATGTATAGAGTGAGAGTGTATTGGGTTTTGTTGCTATGGATATGAGAATTATCTACTGAGATTTTTGCCACTCCTCCACAGGTAATGGATGTCCTGCCAGATGGTCTCATATCTTATATTAACTAAAAACCACCTGCCATCACCTGCCATCAAGGTTCACCGTCTGAGAATCGATGAAACATTCATCACTGAAATAATAAATCACAGTGCAAGCCACTTCAAAATGAAGTTAAGATTGGAGGAATGGTTTATGATCTTGACTGCACTCCTGACATCGGATGGATCAGTGAAAAGGCTGTGCCATGTGTATGATCTAGATTTATGGCATTATTCTGTGTCTCATCTATCGATTGACATAGCTGATCGTACAAACTCCCATCCACTGATTGATGGAAGGCGGGTACCTGCAGTATCAATGGGTACTAAGAAAGCCGCTATATACAGGCACCTGACAGCCACTTGTGTCGGGATAAATGAAATGCCTGAACTACATAGATCAAGGAGGAGATCGCGACTCCCATATCTGATGGGAGATATTGATGACATGAAATCATCTCTTAAGATTTTAACGAGCTGATGGGAAATATTTCAGTCAATCCTTATAAAGAGTCTTTTGAGGATCGGAAACACACCTTTCTTTATGCACCAGTCGGTTGGTGATAAATGGTACCCAACTGCGCCAGACCTGGAGCTAGAGATTGATGGGTCTCCAGACTACCAGCAGCAGGTTTCCAACATGAGCGTCGTATTAATGGCTAGTATATCGCTCGATATGGTAACGCAAAGTTTTATGATAACTCTTAGCAGTTTTGATAGAATATATCGGTATCTTCCCATGAGGAGGGAGATGGGTGTAGGTAAGTGCTGAACTGGGTCGAACCCCAAGAGTTGAAGTCAGTAATGATGCAATAGGTACACTATATTTCCTTCATCCATGGGGATATGATCGTCCAAACTCCCAATAATGTGGTTAGTACAACTTGTGGAGAAATCTGAGTTATGATGTTTTCCAACCATCACGATATCTACCTCCGCTGTCATGGTGACACCAAACAGGAAACACCCAAACACAACAAATACGCTGTGCTGTCATCTTAATGGCTGTCATGTGACAAATGGACATGACACTGCCGCATTCTGGATCAATGATAGAGATACTCAGTTGGCTACTGGCAGGTTGAACAAGTGGTTGAGAAGCCTCATAAGCTGAAGAGCCGATTTGAGTAATTTGATGATTGTTTATATTTAGATTGATCGGATGCTCTACTTGCTCAATCTGCTTATGAGAGATACGCTGTAGGAGATGGCATTATATGGAGATGACTCTGGATGATACAAAGTGAAAGTTGTTCTAATGTCAACGTCAAGTTGATCTTATGACCAGTGTATATGTGGTTAGAATATCGTATGCAAATACTAGAGAGTAGATTTTTCTCAACTTGTAGTTGGCCTAGCTTGTGACCTTTACCCTTCTCTGGAATCTGGACTAAGTTCAACATCAAATAACTGCAATACAATACATACAATACACCGAAAGTCTACAGGATCAATTTAGCCTCTATTTTCAGCAGCGTAAACACTTGAATTTCTGGAGGAGGTGAGGGCAAGAGACCTATTATTTTCCTTCTTATCGATGCGTAGCTACAAGTCAAACCCCTCAATCATTTAGTTAGATGAATTACCATCCATCACGCCTAGAGCATGAAACAATGCCACCCATTAAAGAAATGCTCTAATGTTATTTTGTCTCCATGGAAACGACTTAGTTTTTGAATGGCTTCTAAGATGTAGAAAGTTATGTTAGCAAAGCGTGCAGCTATGGCAGAAGGTTCACGTCCAACTTATTTATGCACCAAGAGAATCCATCATCATATTGATTGCAGATTTTATACATCTGAACTGCAGGAACCTGAATAGTTTGCAACCACTAAAAGAAATACCTTCAATTCGATGTTCTATCCAGACTGAGTGGCTCTATGGTGCATGTACTTACTGTCATGTTTGTAATCTGAGTAGATGATAAGTTTTGCCTCTCTGTTGCCGTCAAATTATGTTATCTTTGGTGTTTACAACTGCCATTGAAGTTTGTGTATGTAGTCATACAGGGTAACCTCATAGCATAGCACAGCGAGGAGGTGATTATAGAAGATCGAGTATCAGAGCTCAGTATAGATTCACTAGTAATATTATAGACCACATCACATTGAATGAGTCATGGAGTGTGGAGTGTTATGGAAGGTTATGGAAGGTTCTACTGCATTTTTTACTACCATACTTGTGTCTGCAGGCTTGCAGTTGACAGCAACAGGTGTCATCACTCATTTTGATTTAGAGTCATTTCCATGCTCAGTCCAGCAAGGAAATCTCCTGGAATTGTTTTTCATTGCTCCAGCATTGGGGCTGACGGTATGCAGACATTGTACTTGCCATTTAATCCTTCTCTACCGGTATTCCCTTCTCAGTTTCCTTGGAGTAATTCTTGGATGGCTGACTCATGAGCTAGCTATATCTGGGTCAGTCTGCTGCAGTGGTGGCAGGTTATTAGCAATGGGGAGGAGTCTTCATATGATTGTATGCATTACTTTCACCAGAAAAAGTATTTGTGCTTCATATCTAGCTCCTAAAGCTGCCAGTCACTCATCTTAAAGTTTCCAAGTTCAGCTCCTACTTTTGGATAAAAGTTCTTCATCTTTGTCTGAGTGTAGAAATCAAACTCTGGGCTTTTGTGAATCTCTTGCTGTCATGCTCACAATTTTCCGCATTTTCCCACTGCTTTGCACACCTAGGCTCGCTAGTGAATTTTGAAGTACAGCCCTCAAGTAATGAATTTGAGACAACAAATAATGAAGGTATGATAGCGCAGAATGAGACTGGGGACGAATGAAATGAAGGCAGGGTCTCACATAATGTGACGTAGAGAGCTCATAATGAAAGTAGGAGAACGTAAAAGGAACACCAGCTATCAGAATGAGGGTGCCATAGTTGATAGTGCAGATATAAAAGTGAGAATTCTGGAATTATTTTACAAACGGCTCCTTATGCTGTGAATGCCTGCGCGAGCTTTATCGGGCGTTTTCTAGCAATTTCTTGGGAGCCTAGGTGTGCAGAAAAGTGTGAGCACACAGAAAATTGCAGGCAAAACGACACGAGATTCACAAAAGCCCAAATCAGTATTGAATCAATAAAAATAGCGTTAAGATGAGCTGAAAAAGTGTTTTTATCTCACCAGACAAAATTAGATCACAAATGGGCACCACTAAGTACAAAGTCTGGCTTTTGTCATTTTCCCGTAGATATTTGTGCATCAACACATGCGGGAGCGAGCAAGAGTGAGTGGGAGTGAGCGCGGATAGGTGCGGGAGTGAGCGTGAAAATCGACAGCAGAATGACAAACACCCAAAGTCCATCAGAAGAAAATGACAGATTCTTCCTTGCTCTAATATCCCTCAATTGCTGTTTACAACATTGCCACATCAATCGATAAGCTTCAGATGAATATCAGTGTGCTGCTTATATAGTCCATAATCACACACTGAACTATGTTATGTAACGAGACTGAGGACTGGCTGGAGATGGTGAATTTATGCCACTGAGAACCAGCTGTCAAAGAGCTAATGACTCTTTGTTGTAAGGAAGATGAAGTGAATCTATTGGAGCTATCTCATCCTTAGAAACCTTTGCCTGAAATGTTGAAGAGAAGACAACTCTTTGATGGAGTTTAACTGAGAACAAAATAAGGAGCAAACAACTCCTCATTACTCTTGCAGAACAAGAAAGAGAAATGTGACCAATAAACTATTAGGTGTGTAATGATACTACTACATTCATCCATGTTTGTGTTATATAGTTTTCCACCAGACATTCCAGCCAGAGACAAAAATCACCGAAAGCGTGACAGGCAAAAGCTGAATAGTCTAAATGGTTACAAACATCAACAAAGCAAATGAGACTCTGCACATACGCATAAAATACTTCAAATATGAATCAATCATCTAAGGAAATGAGCTGATCATAGATCTGATTTTATGTTCCGACTGATAGCTCCATTGAGAGCGCAATACTTCAAGTCACGAATGAGCTGGCACTGCCAGTTCTGAAACTGGTACCGTACATTCTTAATGACGCTACATGGATCTGTAATAGTGCTTCAATTGTGTCTTATAGTTGAGGAAACACATTCCCACCCTAACTGGAGATGCGCATAGGGTAGAACTCCCTCAAGAACACTGCAGATCAGATGTATGGCGAGTCATCTGCTGTTTCTTCGACATCCATCAAGTTCAATTATATATCATATAGCGCACTTCGTAGCCAATTCACTCTTGTAAAAAAAGTGAGTTCTTTTAAAAAGACGTCATTAAACTAGGTAATGCTTCAGTTGCACTAAGCAATCTCTCATAGTTAGATCGTTAAAAAGTTGGTTAAAATCGCAAGGTCTGTCTCATGAGCTAATGCACTCCGAAATTGTAATGCCTTAAGGGCAAAGCTGCCATATGCAGCGCCAGGCTGCTCTCGGTTTCTAGGCAGGTCGGACCACACCTGTGGCACGAGGCCTAGCATGAGGACTCAGTGGGATTGAACCCACAACCTCTCAACACTTGCGTGTCTTCAAGTGCATATGTGAAGGTTGTGCTGGTTTGGTTAGGAGCTTTGGAGCTGTCTTCCCTATATATCATACATCTGCTGTGTGACACTATCATAGGAGAGATTCTGTTTTTCACTTGAGTCGTGTAACTCTGCAGTGTATATCATATTGGTTTTAATATTTCCGTAGTGGAACGCAGACAGATGTTACTAGCCAGCTTGATAATCAGATAAAGAGAGGACAACTTCCAAAGCCTCCAAAGCATGTTCTCTAAATTTACATTTCAATCGATTGTGCACTGATGTGTGTTAATCTAAGATTTAGATTTTCTCGTTGGCTGAAGTCAAGAATGTATTATAACGAAAGCATTACATGTTGTGATGAGTTCAACTGTACCGATCAGCCTGTCGGGCTAGAAGCACTGGAGATTGGCTGGCTTTCTGAACTTTGAGAAGCCGCAGCTCAAACTCCCCCCCCCCATCTACAGCTAGGGTTCCATCATATTTGAGCTCAGTTTAGCAATATCTAACTGGTGAGCCACAGGAGAAAGTTAGAAAAAATAGTAATAGCAATTTTCACTCTAAACTCTAGTGTCTAAAATAAGTCTCGATAAATGGAGGAGACTTGACAGGTATGTATTTAATGATAACTGACTGATTAGCTGCAAACTGACCGTATGAGATCCTATGACCCTATGACCCTTAGAGAGTTCTCACAGTTAAAATGTTTATGACTGCAGACTATTAGACAATTCCTGTTACGAATGTTTACTTCGTCAAGGTGTGAGCTGATGTCACCAAAGAACACTTTGTGATTTGGAGCTTAGGTAAGACACGCGCGTCTGAATGATTAGACGTTGTAAAGGAAGAAATGGTGACAGGAAGTCACATGTAGCTGCGGTTTGTAGGAGGAATGAAATTAAAACAACCTCAAGTCCGATCAACATCACTTGCCTCCCTAATATAGAAGGTGAAGCATTCTATTTACCATGCGTCATGAAGTATTTGATTTATGTCTATTCGCCTCCGTCAGTACCATTTTGTACCGCTCGGCTAACCGGTTAGAACATAACCCTTGCCAAGTAAACAAAAACGCAGTAAATCACGCATGTTCGTATTTTCAGTTTTCATTGAAATATCAGCTGAAATCAAGCTAGTGATTGCCTAGCTGATACAGACAGAGCAGCATTCACAAATGTGTGTCAATCAATTTTTCCCTTGCATTCCGCGATGACTGAAGGGGATCCTAGTTCAGTAAGGTTTTACAGGCAGTTAATTGTTTCATACCAGTAGCTCAACATCCAGGCTTTAGTTTCTAAATACAAGATGGCAACCTTATCACTTTCTCCTGAGCTACAGACAAATTCTTCTACTTACCTTTGTGATTGTACCAACTGTGGGATATGCCGTTACACACGTATTACTGCTAACACTCATCAGTATCTGCTGTTAGAATTAGAATGCAGCAAGACTAACCACCAGGTGCAGAGGAGAGGCAGAGGTACGTCGAGTTTGGTTGTACAGAAAGGACTGGATACTGTCCTATCCTCATTGACAAATGATAATTCCCCTTTTAAAAGGAAACTACTCTCCGCTTTATTAGGCCATTTCTAAGTACATAATTTCTGTGATCCTATGTTGTACCACAGAAATACCATCCCTAGGGATGGGAGAGTCATGGTCTATTTTCATTTTCATTATTTTCATAACGTCGATGAATGATGGTATCCAGGAGTACAGAAGTCTAGGTAGGGGCCAGAAGTTGATGGCTGGTATCACAGCGATTTGTGACTGAACTGCAGTAAAACAACTACTGACAACCTAGTAAAGTAATGTCATATCACTACCACAAGGAGACCATCACGCTATTCGCTGGCAGCCACTGATTCCTCTCGGAGGAATGAATACTTTACTCAGGATACTCAAGATGATCGCATGCAAGTTTATAAATGTCTGCTGCCACGCATCCTAAGATGGCCACCGATTTCAGGTGGGTTGAAACTTCATCAGATTCATTGGATCGATTCATCTAATTAGAATGTTTGCTGTGGTCAAACTCATGGAATGCCTGACCAGTAACTATCATGTAGGTCGACTTTCCGTACACGCTCTACCTGTCACGGCTTGACATTAGTTGCTAGGCAATCAGTTGCTATGGTGGGTGTTAGGACAGGAAGTAAGCTGCGATTGGCTGTATAGATACTTCAGTGTCATAAATCAACCATTCAAACCATCAGCTGTGCACAGTTGATCTAATCAGATTTAGGCTGCTTCATATAAAACAGCTGATTCAATTCGAGGTCGTCAGAAGTGTGGAACAGACCGATAAGGCTTTACACATACAGGTGAGTACCAGCGCAGACAGAAAAATGCTGATCCTAACATTCTGAGGAATTTTCTCACACATCTGGGTATTGTTCTATTCCACAAGCATCAATCGCGATCTAGAATCAACAGGTTCATCAAAGGTGAGAGAGCTCACTCTACAATATCGTTATATTTCACCTATATTTGCAGAATATCAATAGCTGGAGAATGAGGTTGAGCAGCGTGCTTGTGCTGCTCCTAGTGCTCGTGACGGTGTACTGCCACCGTGTGCGACCGAGGAGGCGAGTCTACTATGACTACAGGCTGAGGCGCTTCATGCCGGTTCGGTCGCTGCGACAGCTCTGCTGGAGCTATGGCTTCTGCAAATATCGTCTCTCTGGGCGACCGATTTACTACCGTCTGGGAAGACGAGACAGATTCTTACCAAGGCAGCTGTACAGATTCAGCCGTTACATACCCAGAGGCTTCAGGTTTACTGATAGAGAGGATGACTCCGACCACAGCCATGGTGATGACTTTAGGAGAAGAGGAAGCACAATTGGAAGGAGAGGTCGGGTAGACAACCGAAGGAATAGGGATAGCGACAGTCAGAGTGATAGCGATAGCAGAGAAAACAAAGGTAACAGAGGCAACCACAGAAATAGCAACAACAATAGAGGAAACAGAGGTAACAGGGGAGATAACGACAATAATAGAGGAAACAGGGGAGACAACAACAACAGAGGTAACAGAGGAGACGATGACAACAACAGAGGAAACAGAGGAAACAGGGGAGATAACGACAGCAACAACAACAGACAAAACAGAGGAAACAGGGGAGATAATGACAACAACACCAACAGACAAAACAGAGGAAACAGGGGGAACAGGGGCGATCGAACAAACAACAGTGATGACAAATAATATGATTGAGACAGAGATAACTGCCCAAATATTCTTTGCCAAACTGTATTACAGAGTAATTGCTGACATCACACTCATCCATCTCAGAAATATCCAATTTATCTTCCCACTTTGTATACTGTAACGAGAATTTGTATTGATACGATACTTAAAAGCAATCAATTACAAAATTATGATGTCACCAGCATTTTTTGTTACAAATTTGTTCCTGTGCAACAATTTTAGAATAAAGATGAGCAAGAAAGACGGATGTTGGTGGTTCAATTTTTTTGTGTTTTGCTTGATGGTTTGTACTGAACTGAACCTGACAGGTGGAGAACCGAGATTGCTGCAGATCACAATGCAGAGTGTCACATGAGAGAATTGGTTCACATTGATAGAGTTGTTTTGTGCAATTTGATTGGTGAAATACTGTTTGTCAGTTTGGAAATGGCATGAATGGCGGAACAAGATAGATACACGCATGCTGTAGGTGAGAACTGAGACTACAAATGAAGTGTCACGGAGGAAAAAACGTGATCAGTTTAGTTGATGGGGGAAGCAGGCTGACATATTTCATGAGCTACAACAGTCAGTCATTGCGTTTAAATCGCCGTGAGTTGTCGATTGCCGTAACAAGTTGAATCTGGAATAATCAGTACCATCGGTAGCAAACTTTCTCCACTAGAAAAAAAACTGAAGATCAACCACTGAACATCTGTGTGAGAGGAGTATTTACCGGTGAATGAAGTGAATATAAGCGTGGGGAATGTAAAACAGCATCCCTACCACTACTCTCATCATTGAGGTCAGCTTTAGTGTGCACTATGTCACTCTCCCTCTATGCTCTCCACTTCTTCTACACCCTCTACATCCTGCATTGTCCCTGCCTCTTTCCCCCTCACACCCTAACTCCCCCTCACTCACCAACCCCCCTCCTCTATCTACCCTCCTCTCCTCCTCTCTCCCCCTCCCCCCCTTCTCCCTCCCCCTCCCTCTCTCTCCACTCCCTCTCTCTCTCTCTCTCTCTCTCTCTCTCTCTCTCTCTCTCTCTCTCTC
>ERZ1740065.2757-NODE-2757-length-10971-cov-11.177354_pt1 | contig 10971 bp, 14 predicted proteins | sample MGYA00581738_ERZ1740065 | MGnify/ENA primary metagenome ERZ1740065 (study PRJEB43018, sample SAMN04849749) | marine metagenome | isolation source: floating plastic debris | place: Pacific Ocean | collected 2008-09-01 | study: EMG produced TPA metagenomics...
ATACGACGGCTCCGGATCAAGCTAAACAGACCTGGTGTGTCGAGATGCTCATGCGGGGCATGGAGGTCGATAATCTCAGTATTTTGTCAGGGCTATCGGCCGATCAGCTAGGCCCCTATCTCTGTCGAGCCCGAGAAAAAGCCGCCCTCGAACAAGCACGCCAGCTTGATCAAAATCAGGCATAGTTCCTTCAAGTCAAGGGTGTCTCAACTCCGGGAATTTGCGGCACCGCGACTCTGATAACGTCGAGAAAGCGCTGTAACCGGCGGGGACGGCGTCTGCCAGGCAACAAGGCCGCGTGAATGGTCAGCCGGGGCGCACGCCATTGGGGCAACACATCCACCAGCGTCTGATGCTTGAGATCCTCTTCAACAAACCAACGCGGCAGGATGGACAGCCCCAGCCCGGCCAGCGTCGCTTTGTGCAGCGCAAAAATATTATTGGTGGTCATCCGTACCGGCGGCGATACCACCACTGTTTTCCCTTTGGTGTTCGTTAGGGGAATCTGTTGACCTTCAAACGGTTTCAGCGCCACACAGGATAACTGGGCCAGATCAGTAGGACCTTTGAGGACTTTATCTGCGAGTAAGGCCGGGGTGGCCACCACGATACGCTCAACTTGCCCTAGGCGCTCAACGAGCAGCGATTCATCCCCGACTGAACCGATTTTGATCCAGCAGTCGCACCCTACTTCTGCAAAGCGGATGCGCTGGTCTTCGAGCTGCCAAGAGAGCGACAGCAACGGATGTTGCTGCTGAAACTGCAGCATCGTATCCAGCAGGTGTAGCTGCCCTAAAGCCACCGGCGCCACGATCTTTAGGGTGCCTCTAAGGGCCTCAGCTGTCTCAAGGTGCTTCTCCTCCAGCGCCTCCCATTCATCCAATAGCTGCCGCGCATCGGCCAATAGTTCAGCCCCAGCGGCGGTCAGCGACAGATCGTGAGTGGTACGACGCATCAGTTGAGATTGGAAGCGCGATTCTAACTCTGCTAACTGGCGACTCACCGATGGCTGAGACAGATTTAAATCGCGCGCAGCGGCACTGATGCTACCCGCATCGGCAATGCGCACAAATGTTTGTAGTAGCGTGAGTCGGTCCAGCGATTTGCTCATACACAAAAAGAATAACAGCTATTTTTGTCACTCGTCTACCAAATATCTAGAGCTACTGCCATAGTGGGTTCAGGCGACAGATAGCGTGAATGATGATGAAAAAGAAAGCTTTGGTGGTAGGGGCTTCAGGCGGCATCGGGCAGAACCTCATCCAGCATTTATCGAACCTCGACGGCTGGGACATTGTCGGTTTGGCGAGAAAAGACCTGCCGTTTGCCAGTCGGGCTCAATTGATTGCGGTCGATTTGTCAGATCGCGATCGCGTGCAGGCTCAGCTCAAAGCTCTGACTGATATTACGCATGTTTTTTACACCGCTTTTTACGAAGGAGTCTGAATGTTATCGAAACTGAAAAAGAACACTTTGGTTGCAGCCTTAGTTGGCTCCACTTTCATACCCCTCGCGACCTCTGAGCGCCTCCAGTCTCAGCCCGATCCGCTAGGCCACATGCAAGCTGAGCACGTCATGGTTGCAACACCTGACTATGACGGCACAATCGCCTGGTACCGTGAAAACCTCGGTTTTCGAATCAAGCATGAGTGGACCGTGCCAGAGTTTCCCGACCTGCAGCTGGCCTACCTTGAAAAAAACGACTTCATTGTCGAGATTGTTGCTTCACCCAATACGGCAGAAATGAGTAGACTGGACGATTTTGCGGAGCGTCTGCGTCAACCAGGCATTGGGCATTTTGCTTTTCTGGTCAACGATGTCGATGCGGTGACCGCAGCTCTAGAAGCCAAAGGAGTCGAGGTCGTCGTTCCCCCAACCAGCTTTCCAGATAGCGGACGCCGCCTGTCCTTTATTGAGGACAACAACGGATACATGATTGAGTTTTTGGAAGAGCTTCCCCTGGAAGAACGTGTTCCTTATACAGGAGGAGAATAGAGTCATGGATGGTTCATTGCAGACATCACCCTCGAAAACGTTTCTAGTTGGCGGTGACCTAACCGTTAACCGCTTGGGCTACGGCGCGATGCGCCTGACCGGGCAACCGAGCAATTTCGGCCCCTACACTGATTGGGCAGGCGGCAAAGAACTCTTGCGCACCGCGATCGCGCTAGGCGTCAATTTTATTGACACCGCCGAAGCCTATGGCCCTGGCGATAACGAAGACATCATTGCGGATGCGCTCTCCCCTTATCCTCAGAACTTGGTCATTGCGACCAAAGGCGGCATTCTCAAACCTGCCCCCAACAACATTCAGGCAGACGGTCGCCCGGAAACGCTACGGCGCGGGGTGGAAGGGAGCTTGCGGCGACTAAAGCAAGATCAAATCGACCTTTATCAACTGCACCGTCCTGATCCCAAGGTGCCGTTTGAAGAATCCGTGCAAACGCTGGCAGCGCTAAAGCAAGAAGGGAAGATTCGGCATGTGGGCCTCTCAAACATCACCCTCGAACAGCTGCAGACCGCTGAGGCGATTGTGCCAATTGCCTCAGTGCAAAACCGCTTTAGCCTAAGCGATCGCACCCACGCAGCACTGCTCGACTACTGCACAGCGCAAGAGATCGCCTTTATTCCCCACGGTTCTCTCGGAGCGCATCCGCTCAAGCAGGGCACACCACTAACTGAAGCCAGCGGCATTCTGGCTGAGATTGCGGAAAGTCACCGCGCCAGCACGACGCAGATTGCCCTCGCTTGGCTGCTACACCGGGCTCCGAATATTCTGCTGATTCCTGGCACCACGACAGTGAGTCACCTCCAGGAGAATATGCAGGCAACGGAAATTCAGCTGTCGCAGGTAGAATTCGATCAAATCGATCAGCGCTTTGCAGAGTGACCTGGCCCGCTATCCCCTGACACCTATTCTCAGGGCTCGGACGCCCCATGCCACAGCAGGGAAAACGTCTCCCAACTCAGCCTCTGCAACGGCTTTAGGCCGGTATCTCTGCTGGCACGTCGGGTAATTCACGCAGCAAGCTATCCCAGGTTGAGTGGGTCTGCAGCGCTGCGATCACTTGCGGCAAAGGGGCTGGCCAAATCTCGGGGTAGTCGACCTCTTCTGGCAGTCGAACGGCGTAGGCCAACTGTTCTTGAGGTGGAGTAAAGTGCGCCGCCACACCCGGCTTGTTGCCTCTGGCATCGATCCGATACCACCCGATCGCAGGCAAATAAACGGCATTAAAGCCGTGCAGGCTGTAGGGAAAGCCCACATCATCGATACTCAAGCGCTGATAGCAAAAGCCAGCGGGAACCTGATTCGCGCGCAGCAACGCTGCCAGCAAGTGACTCTTGGCAAAACAGTATCCCGTCCGATGTTTGAGCACGTCAGAAGCACGGCAGGTCACCGGGTTCATTTGATAGTCAACACTGTGTCGAATTTCGTCGCGCACCCACTCAAAACAAGCCTGAGCGATCGCGGTGGGATCGTCACACGCCTGACCAATTCGCTGCGCCAGCGCCATTACCTCAGGGTGCTGCCAGTCGATGACATTATCAACCTGCAGATATTGGCAGAGGTTAGTGGTGGTAGGGCTGGGGGACGGATGACTCATGGTTGCTAAGGAATGAATAGATACAGTGATGACAATGCTAGAAGCTACCTGGCAAAACCACGAGTTCAGTCCCCAGCCAAAGTTCAGGAAACGGACCGGTCATGCCTGCCTCCAAGAGAATCCAGATCACCCAGATTTCCCATGGTTGGCAGGGCATTCTGTAGAAACTAGCCGAGAGGAACCGGTTGCCTGCCGCCGCATCTTACCGGTAGACCCAGAATATAGGGTAATTTCAAGGACAAGATTATAGCGGTTCCCGCGCCCGTGAGGTACAGCACAAACTCTGAAGCCCTTGCCGTTATTGAATCTTGGATCTGAATTCGTACCTCACTAGACTGAGGAACGCTGCAAACACGTGACATTAATGCCAAACCGCTCAAAGGCCTTAGTCCTAGGATTCTTTTTACTGATTGGATTAGTCACACTCGTAAGCTTTGCTATCAATATCAGAGCCATGCTACTGCTGGATGATGCCTTTCGAGATGGGACGAACTGGATTGCCGATTGTCAAAACATTACTCAATTCATGATTGCCCAACTCGTTTGGCGTGGCGCGGTAGAAGATATGGCTGATTTGAGCGGGATTGATGCCTTTAAGCTCACCAGTCTACATATCCGCACGAACAACCAGATCGTTCTTTACCTCGCTCTGATCGCAGTCGCTGTGGTCAATGGCTTCAGTGGGTTGCGACGCATCCCTGAATTACGCATCAGTGCCAGTATTGGGTTGGTCATCATCGCCCTGGCAACGCCGGTAATCCTGCGCATGAGTGAATCATTGGGAGGATTTTAGCTGGTTAGCGTCTTTCATGAGGTGCCCTCAAACTCGACTTCCTCAGACGGCAAGAAACGATTTGTGTGATACCCGACGCATTTGTGAGTTTCTCAGTAGCTATCGTCCCGTCGCTGGGTACAATTTGTCTGTCATAGCGTCCTGTCATGGGGCGATCTTCGAGAAGACAGGGAACACGATGCCAAGAACTCCGAGAACTCCCAGCGAATATAACGTCCACCTGCTGTTTGATGGCGGTCACCATCAAGAGGTCAAATTTTCAACCATTCAAGACTTTCAAAAGTGGTACAGCGGTGAGTTTGTACCCAAAGCCACATCGGATGAGTTTATTAGCGTCCCTGTTCCTAAGGTCAATCCGGGTGAATATATGGTCATTCGCCCCTCTCGCCTGTTAGCCATTCGGGTTGAGCCGATCTTCAGCTCCAGTGTTGAACGGTATTAAGTAGTTGAACGGTTTTGAGTAAACGATTCAGAGCATTCGCAACGCTGAGCGCGATCGCGCTGCTGATCACTTCAGGCTCAGCACCGGTCACCGCTGGGCTGGCCAATGAGCTGCCCTCAGAATCACAGGCCACGCCTGCTCCACGTCCGTTACAAGGGTTAGATCACTGGCCAGACAAAGCCTTCGCGGATGACTTGCTGTGGCAAGGAGACGCCTCATCAGCGCAGCTGCAATTGTTGACGGCGATCGCCCATAGCCTCACCTATTTAGACACGCCTGCAGCGGCCACCGCCTACGAGGATTATGCGATTTCGACGATTACCCGCGATCGCGTGCACCGAAGCTTGAGGCGGTTTCGTACTCTACTCCTAACCAGTGACTCGCCTGCTGAGTTTGACGCCGCCGTGCGCCGCGAATTTTCGCTGTACCAATCTATCGGCAATGACCAACTCGGCACCGTTCACTTCACCGGTTACTTTGAACCCTCCTATGCCGCCAGCCGTACCCCCACCGCCGACTATCGGTATCCGCTCTACCGCCGTCCTCCCGAGTTAGACGATTGGCCACAGCCCCACCCCACCCGACTGACACTAGAGGGGCGCGACGGGCTGCAGGCCGCCAACGGTCCCCTGCAGGGGCTAGAGCTAGTGTGGATGCGCGATCGCCTCGAAGCCTTTTTGGTGCAAGTGCAGGGTTCGGCTCGGTTGCGACTGACCGATGGCACGCCCCTCTCTGTGGGCTATGCCGGACGCACCGAGCACGACTATGTCAGCATTGGTCGCGAACTGATTAACGATGGCAAAGTGCCGGCTGAGGGTATGACCCTAGAGCGATTGCTGGCCTACTTTGCCGAACATCCCGAAGACCTGGATGTCTATTTGCCCCGCAACGATCGCTTCATCTTCTTTCGCGAAACTGCGGGCGGACCACCGAACGGGACCTTCTCCGTCCCCGTAACGCCGGGCCGATCGATCGCGACAGACAAAACACTGACGCCCCCCGGGGCGATCGCGCTGATCACCCTCGATTGGCCTGAACGGAGTGCTATGGGTGATTGGCAAGCAACTCCTATCAGCCGGTATGTGCTCAATCAAGATACCGGCGGTGCAATTCAGGGAGCGGGTCGGGTGGATATCTTTGTGGGCAGCGGCGACGCTGCCGGTGAACAGGCCGGTCAGATCAATACCGATGGTGCGCTTTATTTTTTGCTGCTCAAGCAGTGAGACGTCGGTTTGGACATAGGGTTTAGTCAGGAAACTCCAGAGTTGCCGCGGCAGGCAAGGTCAAAAAATCTTGAATCGCTTGCCACATAGCCGGTTGGGCATTCCCTAAGCTGTGATCACTGGGCACCTCGACTAACTGCACCCACGGGCGCACAGCAGCATAATCGCGACTGGCTTGAATGTTGATTACCTCATCCTGCTGACCATGCACGATTAGGGTAGGAATCGCCGCCGTCAACTCACTTTCGTCATAGCGCTCCGCATCGGTGACAAAGCCGTAGGCTAGTGATCTTTGCTGCTTTTCGCCATAGTGGTAAACCGAGAGCCAGCCCGTTTTTTGCCAGTGCTTAACGGCGTCAGGTCCCAAGCGTGGCGGCCACTGATCGAGAAATTGAAAGGCGGGTGCTAACAGGATTAGGCGATCAATATTTGGACGGGCTGAGGGTTGCTGTGCCAGCCAAGCCGCAGTAATGCCGCCAAAGCTGGAACCGATCACGGTAACCGATGGAATTTCAGCACTTTCCAACTCAGTGTCGCGCTCAGTCATCCACGCTAGACTCTGCTGAATCTGACGCGTCAGGGTTAAATGGGCAAAGTCGCCCTGGTTCAAATCCAAAATGTGGAGCGACTGGCCTGCCTGCTCAAATTGGTGTTTGAGAAACTGCGCTTTGGCCGACTGTGGCCCCGATGCAAACCCATGCAAATAGAGATAGTCCATCAGTCAGCAAGGGAAAAGCTAAGCGTCAGTCATTGGTGATGGGCAAAGAGTTGAGTACCGCCCCCCAGACGTAGGATAATACGCCCTTGGGTTGAGCGAGCTTCTGCCCCCTTGAGCCTGCCCTGCTAAATATTCCGTAAACCGCAAATCTATGACGCAATCTTTTCGCATTACGCTGCTGCCAGGAGACGGCATTGGCCCTGAGATCATGGCCGTCACCGTTGAGGTGATGAAGCAGGTCGGCAGCCAGCTCGATATCGAGTTCGACTTTCAGGAAGCACTGATGGGTGGGGTTGCCATTGACGCGACAGGCACCCCCCTGCCAGATGACACCCTGGAGACCTGCCGTCAGAGTGATGCGGTACTGTTGGCCGCGATCGGTGGGTATAAGTGGGATGCTCTGCCCCGGCATCAGCGTCCTGAAACAGGACTTTTAGCCCTGCGCGCGGGCTTAGGGCTATTTGCCAATTTGCGTCCGGCCACCATTTTGCCGCAGCTGATTGAGGCTTCATCGCTCAAGCGTGAGGTCGTTGAGGGCGTCGACATCATGGTGGTGCGCGAGCTGACGGGTGGCATCTATTTTGGCGAGCCCAAAGGCATCTTTGAAACCGAAACCGGGGAAAAGCGAGGCGTCAGCACCATGGCGTACAAGGACAGCGAAATCGATCGCATTGGCCGGGTTGCCTTTGAAACGGCGCAAAAACGTCAGGGTCGTCTCTGTTCAGTCGATAAAGCCAACGTACTGGAAGTGTCGCAACTCTGGCGCGATCGCATCACCGCCCTCGCTGCCGACTATGACGATGTGGAACTATCTCATCTATATGTCGATAATGCAGCGATGCAGCTGGTGCGCTGGCCCAAGCAGTTCGACACGATTGTTACCGGCAACCTGTTTGGCGATATTTTGTCGGATGCAGCAGCCATGCTCACCGGCAGTATCGGCATGTTGCCGTCCGCCAGCTTAGGCGCTGACGGGCCAGGAGTGTTTGAGCCAGTACACGGGTCGGCTCCCGATATCGCGGGTCAAGACAAGGCCAACCCGTTGGCTCAGGTTTTGAGCGCCGCTATGATGCTGCGCTACGGACTGAACCAGCCCATCGCTGCCGACAAAATTGAAGCGGCTGTCAACCAAGTGCTCGATCAGGGATATCGCACCGGCGATATTATGGCTGAAGGTATGACCGGCGTCGGCTGCAGAGGCATGGGAGACGCTATCCTAAAGGCACTTGCTTAAGAAGTTTTGCAAAGTCAGTGTCAACATAGCGTTCTCGTAGAGTCCTGCTATATTTGACTGAGTTTTTATACACGAACTAGGGGTTCTTGAGCTGTGCAAAGTTACCACCAGCCGCTCCCACCTGCGCCACGAATGCCTTATCCAGATGAGATTCCGGGAGCGGCGGCCGTTTATGACCCGGCCTTGTTAAAAGCCGCACGGCATATTTACCGTACGTACTACGAAGTTCACCCCGAAGATCTGCAGCGGCCCATGGGAGTGGCGATCAGTCGCAAGACCCGGCGCGGCAAACTCATCTTTAGTGGGCCACCAGTTTTGTTACCCAGTGAATGCTTTATTCCGCTCAATCAAATCGAGCCGGATATCCATTAGGATTCGTCATTATTTAGGCTGTGCACAGCTTGCCGCACCTTGCTTCTAGCCCCTAGTTGATAGCACCGGTGCGGGCAAGAAAAAGGCCAACCTTAAAGCTTTGGGTCGTTAATGACTGACGTGCCTGAGGTGACTGGATGTTTGAGTTGTCAGCGATCGCTGATCTCATAAGTTTTGATTTATCTGCTATTTCCCCTCATTATCTGGGTGCTCGGCGCTTCCATTGGGAGTTTTCTCAATGTGGTGATTTATCGGGTCCCCGCACAGCTCTCCCTACTGCATCCGCCCTCGCGCTGCCCAGTCTGCCACCATCAGCTACGCCCCTACGACAATGTACCGGTTCTGGGCTGGCTCTGGCTCAAGGGCCGCTGCCGCTATTGCCGTACGGCGATCGCCGCCCGCTATCCCCTGGTTGAAGCTCTCACCGGCGGTTTATTTCTCGCCACTTTTTGGCAATTTGGGCTGTCATGGACGACCTTCAGCACCTGGCTCCTGTTGAGCTGGCTAATTTGCCTCACCTTTATTGATCTCGACACCCTGACCTTACCCAACCAGCTAACTCAACCAGGATTAATCTTGGGGCTCATCGCTCAGACCGTGGTGGTCTCGGCTCAAGCCGACTGGTCGATTGCTGCCGCCGCTCAGGGACTGATGGCGGCCATTATTGGGGCTGTACTGGGCCTCTGGCTTTTTGAAAGTATTGGCTTGGTGGGTTCACTGCTGACGGGCAAGACCGTCATGGGCGGCGGCGATGGCAAACTGGCAGCCCTTTTAGGCGCTTGGCTGGGTTGGCAGAGCATGCTGCTCAGCAGCTTTTTAGCCTGTGCGCTAGGCGCATTTATCGGCGGTGGGGCGATCGCTCTGGGACTGCTCAATCGGCGCGCACCGATTCCTTTTGGCCCGTTCTTAGCCTTAGGCGCGTTAGTGACCATCTTTTTCGGTGATCGCCTCATTGCCTGGTATCTGCAATTCTTCTTTCCTTTGTCCATTTAGGTCAAAGTCAAAAACAACCGCCCTGCTAACCTGAAAAGAGAAGTAATAGAGCGTTACAGCGCTGGTCTAAAAAGGCAGCTTCTTTTTGCTGGCCTTTTCGCGATCGTAGTTGAGTTCCTTCAGCTTTTTCATAATGCGGCTGAAGTACTCACCCAGATACTCTTCCACCGTAGTGATATCTTCGGGATTAATGTGAAACGTGCCGTACACTTCATCCATCGGCGCCGTCATCGGTTCTTCACCCACCACTACCTCGGTAAATGCGAGGCGATCGGCGATATTCCAGCCCCATTCAAAATAGGAGGTCAGCTTTTGCACCGTTCTGAGCAATCCTAACGGCATGCGAGAGACCCGAGAACTTTGACCCGTCAGGCGTTCACAGAGGCGAATAATTTCATTAGCATCCCAAGCTCGGGTACCCGCCAGGGGAAAGCTGCGGTTAATCGTTTCATCATTGCTCAAGGCCGCAACGGCAAACCGAGCGATATCTTGAGTATTCATATAGGCGATGGGAGCAGCCCCATTCATCACCCAAATGCCTTGCTTTTCTAAAATTGGAATGGCGTACTGGCCAATCAGCCCCTGCAAAAACCCACAGGGACGCAAAATTGTATAGTTCAGCCCGGAGTCAGCCAAGAACTTCTCAGTGCAGTGTTTGATGTTCATCAACGGCACGTCAGGATATTTCTCAGCATTGAGAATTGAAATAAAGACATACCGGCTCACCCCAGCGGCCTGAGCCGCCTTGATCAGGTTGAGCTTACCGTCCCAATCCACTTTATCGATCGCGTCGGTGGGCCGCGCTGTGGCCGCATCGATCACCGCCTCCACCCCTTCTAACGCGGGTGGCAGCGTTTTTGGCGAACAGAGATTGCCTCGCAAAAGTTGAGCACCCCACTCACGCAGGAAACCACCCCTTTGAAAGCTGCGCACGAGGCAATAGACCTCATGCCCTTCATCCAGTGCACGTCGGACAATTTGCCTGCCCAGCGTACCGGTGCCACCGATGACCAAAAGTTTCATGAAAAATTAGAAACAAAAGTTTACGTTCTTCTAACCATACCAGATGAACCCCAGGTGTCCCATTGATCGCACCCAGGGTTCCTGAAACCTTACTCTTCGCCACCTTGCAAACGCAGCATCACGAAGCCAACTCCCAATCCCAACAAAACCAACGTCGACATTAGAATAGCTGTACTAGCAATCTCGCCGCCCATGATGATTTCTCTCCTTTGTGCCCTTACGGTTAATTGATAAAAAAGCGTGATATTCGCAGAGTTCATTCTACAGTTTTGAGGCGATCCCACGTGTGTTCAACCATTTACCATTGACCCAACACTGGAAAGGCCATTTGAGGGTTCTGTGCTTAGACTTTCTCTCTAGAACAGAACCGCTTTCTATCAGGGTTGGGCACTGCTAACCCCTGGCCTCTGAAGCGCTTTTTTAAGCAATTCCCTCAACCGTTTGCGGCTGTCCGCAGTATCGTGGCCTGAGGATCTGTAACTTTTTCTATGACGCATCCGCTAGATCCCCATATCGACAAAGTCAACCAGCGACTCAAAGCCGCTCGCTTGGGGCTCAAGATTGAGCG
>ERZ1740065.2758-NODE-2758-length-10969-cov-8.936412_pt1 | contig 10969 bp, 11 predicted proteins | sample MGYA00581738_ERZ1740065 | MGnify/ENA primary metagenome ERZ1740065 (study PRJEB43018, sample SAMN04849749) | marine metagenome | isolation source: floating plastic debris | place: Pacific Ocean | collected 2008-09-01 | study: EMG produced TPA metagenomics...
TCACCTATGAGCACCGCCTGATCGACGACATGGTCGCCTGCGCCATGAAGTGGAACGGCGGGTTTGTCTGGGCCTGTAAGAACTATGATGGCGATGTGCAGTCCGACACCGTGGCGCAGGGCTTTGGCTCGCTGGGCCTGATGACCTCGCAGCTGATGACGCCCGATGGGAAGATCGTTGAGGCAGAGGCCGCCCATGGCACGGTGACGCGACACTACCGCCAGCATCAGAAGGGGGAGGAGACATCGACCAACTCCATCGCCTCGATCTATGCCTGGACAGGCGGGTTGAAGCACCGCGCTAAGCTGGACGGTAACGACCCGCTGATGAACTTCGCCACAACGCTGGAAAGGGTCATCGTGGACACCGTGGAGAGCGGTCACATGACCAAAGACCTCGCCCTGCTCGTGGGCCCGGATCAGGGTTGGCTCACCACCATGGGCTTTCTTGATAAGGTCGACGAATACCTCTACAAGGCGCTCAATTTAAGAGCATCTTTGCCACAAAATCGGGGGGTGCCGTGGCATCCCCCATATTTTTGCAATCCTGCCCGCGCATAAAAGGCCATTTCCCCCTAGTTTGCCGCCATGCCCGCCCCGACGAAATTTCCCGACAGCAAAACGGTGGATCATACACCCCTTGAAGACGTTCAGGGCCTGGTCGCCGGGTGCTTTCTGACCTCTGTGGGTTTGACCTTTCTCACGCATCTGGGCTTTCTGACCGGACAGACTGCGGGCCTCGCCCTCTTGATCGCCTATCCGACGGGTTGGTCTTTTGGGCTGGTGTTCTTTTTGATCAATATTCCATTTTACGCCCTGGCCTATATCCGCCTGGGCCTCGAGTTTACCCTCAAGAGTGTGGCCTGCGTGACGGCTGTCTCGATCATGTCGGATGCCTTGCCACGGGTCATCGTGTTTGAAACGCTCGATCCTTTGGTGGGCACGCTCGTCTTTGGGGTGACTGTGGGACTTGGTCTTTTGGCTTGCTTCCGCCACAAGGGCTCGTTGGGTGGCATCGGTGTGATTGGCCTGATGGTGCAGGACCGTACGGGCTTCAAAGCGGGCTACGTGCAATTGTTGGTCGATGTCGCCATCTTTGCCGTCGCGCTTTTCATGTTTCCGCTCACGGTCGTGGGCTATTCGCTGCTGGGGGCGGTTGTGCTGAACGGGGTGATTGCCTTCAACCACCGCCGAGATCGCTACATCGCCAGCTGACGGCCTTTACCCAGCACTGCCTCATTGCCCGCGATTGTGGGTTTTGGCGTACATCTCTGCGATCATGCGGCTCGCGGTTTTCTCAAAGGCCGCCGGAATGAAGGCATGGATCAATGCGCAAAACGCGGCAGCGAAGAGTTTGAGAGAGAACCGACCGGCAAAGAGCGCGTGCTCCAGATAGGTTTCATCTACGCTGCGAGGGTGATCGAGAAAAACTTTGTTGAACATGGGGTATCCTCCTTGGTTGGAAAGAGACGTACCCAACACGCAGCCTAAAGACTTCCCAAAGATGGGACATTTTGATTTTATCTTGGGAATTTTTCCTGCTACTTTTTTGAAATGAGAGATATTGATCAAACAGACGCGCGAATCCTGCGCGAAGTGCAGCGCGATGCGGATCAACCGCTGGAACGCCTCAGCGACAAGGTGGGCCTGTCGCGCAATGCGCTGTGGCGGCGGATCAAACTGTTGGAAGAGGCAGGGATCATCCGGGGCAAAGTGGCGCTTCTCGACGCCAAGGCCTTGGGGCTCACCCTGACTGTCTTTATGCAGATCAAGGCCGCGAGACATGACGCCGAGTGGCTAGAGGAGTTCGCGCGCATCGCACGCTCCATGCCCGATGTGCAGGCGGTGTTTCGTATGACCGGAGAACTGGATTATCTGATCCAAGCCCGCGTGCGGGACATGGCCGACTATGACCGGCTCTATCAGAGCCTTGTGGCCAAGGTGCCGATGGGGGACGTCTCCGCCAGCTTTGTGATGGAAGAGATCAAGGCGACAACGGAGCTTCCGGTTTAGATCTTAGGGATTGGGACCAAACCGTTTGTAAAGATCCACATCGTCCAGCGTGACCGTGCCCGTCAGCATCAGAAAAGCGATGATGCCCCACAACACCAAGGCGATCGCGGTGGTGATCCACATCTTCTTTCGCAGGTGGTGATGCTCGGGCGATCCGGCATGGGTGCCGGGCACAATCTCTCCCACATCTCCCTGGGTCTGGATCTTGATGGGCAAGACAACCAGAAACGTCATGAACCAGATGACGAGGAATAATACGATGCCGGAGACGGGACCCATCAGACCTGCTCCAACTCCACCAGGCAGCCGTTGAAGTCTTTGGGATGCAGGAACAGCACCGGCTTGCCATGGGCGCCGATCTTGGGCTCACCGCTGCCCAGAACACGGGCGCCGGTGTCTTTCAGATGATCGCGCGCCGCGATGATATCATCGACCTCGTAGCAGACGTGGTGAATACCGCCAGAGGGGTTCTTTTCCAGAAATCCATTGATCGGGCTGTCCTCGCCCAGGGGGTAAAGCAGCTCAATCTTTGTATTGGGCAGCTCTATGAAAATCACGGTCACACCATGATCAGGTTCGTCCTGAGGCGCGCCAACTTTGGCCCCCAGGGCCGAGCGATACTGATCTGCTGCCGCTTCGAGATCCGGCACAGCGATGGCCACGTGGTTGAGCCGTCCAATCATGGGTATGTCCTCACAGTCCTGCGTCGCCCCGGTTATGCCGCGCGCGCGTAGGCCACGCAAGAACCTCCCTGTCGCAGAGATCTAGAAAGCGGTTAACGCATGATTCACCATGCAGCGCTACGGTGATTTTGCGCGACAGGAAAGGAGACCCCGAATGGATGATTTTGATATTTTTGACCCAAGGCGACCAACTGCAAAGCGGCCGCTTCTTGGCATGACCGTTTTGGTGGTCGAAGACAGCCGGTATGCCTGTGAGGCGCTTCGATTGATGTGCCTGCGCAGCGGAGCACGGATCAGACGGGCCGACAGCCTGACAGCGGCCACGCGGCACCTGAAAGTTTACAGACCGTCGGTCGCAATCATTGATTTTGGGCTTCCCGATGGGCCTGGCGAAGATCTCATTCGCGATTTGGCACAAACGACGCCACGCTTGGGCGTTCTCTTGGGCATGAGCGGCAATGACGCGATGGAAGAGCGGGCGATGGACGCGGGCGCGGACGGATTTTTGCACAAACCGATCGCCAGCCTGGCAGTGTTTCAGGAAACGATTCTCTCTGCGGCGCCCAGCGAGCATTGGCAGCTTGGGCCGCGCGTGGTGGCGGATGAAACGGTGGAGCCTGACATTTCCGCCTATCGCGATGATATCTCATTTGTTTCTGAGCTCTTGGAAGAACGCCAAGATGGGCCCACACTGGATTACGTGGCCCAGTTTTTGTCCGGGGTCGCGCGGTCTGCGCGCGACAGTCAGCTGGCAGAAGCGGCGGGTGTGTTGTCGCAGACGCCCCCGGGCGAAGGTCGGCGCCGGGCGCAAGCCTCTCATATTTTACAAATGGTGCAGGATCGGCTGCAAAACCAACTGGCGATCTGAGCTCAGCGCGTCTTTTGCGCCCCCTGTGCGGGCGCGGCCGTGTTCTAATCAAACAAAGGGTCGCTGGCGACGCGCACTAGCTTAGTCAGATCGCTCAGCGGCTCGCGTTGGGTGCCGGTTTCGTCAAAATTACCGGGCGACAGCCAAATGTCGAATGCCTCCGACAGGGCGGGCCACTCTTTGTCAATGACGGCAAACCACGCGGTGTCGCGGTTGCGCCCTTTGACGACTGTGGCCTGTCGGAAGATGCCCTCAAAACTGAAGCCAAGGCGCTGCGCCGCGCGACGCGACGGCCCGTTGAGGGCATCGCATTTCCATTCAAACCGCCGATACCCCGCCCGAAACGCCCATGCCATCATCAGATAGAGGGCCTCAGTCGCGGCACGCGTGCGCTGCAATTGCGGGGCCATGGCGATAAAACCCACTTCAATTGATCCGCCCTCCGGCTTGATGCGCATGAGAGAGGCAAATCCTCCCAACTGCCCCGTGTCCCTGTCTTCTATGACGTAAAACAGCGGATCATCCCCCGCAGCCGCACCGCGCATCCACTTGTGAAACTGCGCAGATGATGCAAACGGGCCGACAGGCATGTAATCCCAGACCCAATCATGGCCTTGGAACGCCCGGAAGAGCAGCGCTGCGTGCTGGTCGGCATCCATCGCCTCAAGGCTTGCATATCGGCCCCGAAGCGGGGCCATGTCGGGCCGAGGCGGCACTGTCCAGTTTTCAATGAGGGGGCCAACGGGCCTGTCAGATGTCATGGTACCATACGCCTAAGAGGTTTGGCGCGCAGCATATCATCTTTGGGCTAGAGCAAAAGCTTGGGATCGCGGCCCAGATCGAGCCCGGGGAAGACAGTGTCTTCGATCACTTTGCGGTCGAGCCCAAATAGACCGCGCATGACCCATCCTGCATGGGCACGCACATCCCGCGTCGGCATCAGATCCCGGCGTTGGTAGAGCGCGCTTTCACTCAGGCCGGGCCATTCGGTCACCACGCGCCCCCCGCGCAAGGCCCCGCCCGCCATGATCAACAAGCCGCCCGTGCCGTGATCCGTGCCAAGGGTGCCGTTGACGCGCACCGTGCGACCAAACTCTGTCATCGCGAGAACGGTGGTCTTCTCCCACACCGGGCCCAATTCTTTCTTGAGTGACAGAATGTTGCTGGCCAGTGGCTGGAGGGCGTTGTTGATCAAGCGCGGCTGTTGGTTGTGGGTGTCATAGCCGATCATCGAATAGGCGGCGATCCGTGTGTCTTCGCGCAGACGTGCTGCGGCGAACTCCGCGACTTTCTGGATCGCCTCCTTGCGGGAGGCAGGCTTCGCAGTCGGCCGCATGGCATTGACCATATCGGCCGCATCAACCTCTTCATCGCCAAATTGCGCGGCCACATCCTCTTGCGACAGGCCAATCGCTTCGCTCAGGGCGTCGCGAAAGAGCGGGTCATCATGCATCACCAGGTCCAAAAGCCGCTCGGCCTGCGGGCTCAGAAGCAGGGACGCATCCGGCGACCAATCGGAGACCTCTGCAGGCCCTTTGGTGATCAGCATGGATTGCCGACCGATGGCAAATGCCGTCTCGGCGGTGGCACCGGGCACACCGCTCAGCAGTCGGTTCAACCAGCCATCGCGCGATGGCACAAAGCCCGACTCACCGGTTCCGGCCTCAAGGATGTCTTGGCCGTCAAAATGACTGCGCTTGTCGCGGTACGGCGTCGACACAGCATGCGCAAAACTCAACTCTCCTGCGCGCCACAGCGGCATGAGGTCGGAAAGCGCCGGATGTAGGGCGAAAAACCCGTCCAGATCCAAAACCCCGGGTTCCTCCTGACCTGCCAGCAAGCCGCCGCGCAAATCACCGAACTCTGGCGCGTTGTAGGGGCGAACGGCATCCAGACCATCGAGCCCACCGCGCAGAATGATGACCACCAGCCGGTTGTCCCACGGCGCGCTGGCCATGGTGACGGGCGTGACCAGTGGGCTGGCCGCCATCGAACAGCCCAGCGCAAGGGAATTGGCCATGAAGCGGCGGCGAGAGGGAAAGATCTTGCTCATATCCGTCTCACATCCTCTGAAACGCGGCGGATGATAGAATGACGCCCACGCCCTCTGGGCGCGTTTCCGCGGCCCCTGCTGCAAAGCGCACCTCATCAGGCGCGAGCGAGCCCAGCGCGATTTCCACGAACTCGCGCGGGTCGGGCAGTGTCTTGCGCAACGCGATCGGCGCCGACATCGCCCATTGCAGCCGTGCGGCCAGGCGCTGCGGTGTGATCCATTGCTCATCGGCCTCTGGCCAGCCGTCAGGCCCGGCAGGCCGGCCCCACTCCTGCCCCATCAAAATGAGCGGGCCGTAAAAGAAACGGCGCACACGCCGCACATTCTTACCCGGCATCTGCCGCGGGTGTATATCCAATGCGCGCAGGCTGGAACCAATGAAATCAATGGGTTGCTTTACATTTCCTTGGCTTTCGCCCCAAGAACCGGGATGCGTGAGCAGCGTTTCATACACCGCCATGAGATCACCGCCCGTTTCGGCAAAGCGTCGCTCCAGCGCGTCAACAAGGGTTTGATCAGGCGCATCGCCAATGAAATGCGTGGCAAGCTTTTGCGCGATGTAGCGGGCCGTCGCCGGATGCACGGATAGATCTTCCAAGACACGGTAAATGGCCTGCAACCTATCCTTGCCGCCATAGCGTCGGCCAAGCACCGTGTGCTGGCGCGTGCTGGCTGCCTTGTTGCGAAAGACAAACCCCTCTTTAAGGCTGAAGCTCAACCCCGCCAGAAGCTCCGCCAATTCACGCACATCTGTTTGCGCATAGGGGCCACCCACGCCGAGGGTATGAAGCTCCAACAGCTCGCGCGCGAGGTTTTCGTTGATCCCACGATCCGGCTTGCGCAGGGCCACGCGGCTGGATGTGGCAACCGAGGCATTCTGATCGAGATAATGGATCATCAAGGGATGCGTTATGACGGCGCGCAAAAGATCAGAGAAGCGCCCGGCGACATGAGGGCGGATCGCCTCTTGGGCATAGTTTGTGTGGGCAAAGCTGATCGCAGGGCCTTTGCCACGCGCCGTGAAATGATCCGCCCAGAAAGTCATCAGCCGTTCGCGAAACCCGTCAGCCGTTTGCACCCGTCGCATCAGAGTTTGCCCCAACCAGATCGCTGCAAAGCCCTTGGCCCTGCGCCGCTCTGCCCGAAGCTCCTTTTGTGCCGCCTTTTTCTCAGAATCGGTTTTGGCGGCGCGAAGCGCGCGTCGCCCTGTGCGGTCATCCAACGCCAGCTGATAAATCGCGTCCATACCGGGAATGGGAAACGCCTCTGCCGCAAGGTCAGGTCCGGTCAACAAGGAGAGCATATCATCAACCGAGCCCGGCGCCGCCTGCCTGGGTGACAGACCGCACCCAAACCGAATGGCCGCGCGCTCGGGTGTGAAACTCATGACGTGTCCTTGCCTGGCGTTGAGGCCAATATAGGGACTCTACGCGCAGCGCAAAACGTTCCGTCGATAGATTTTGAGCGTTCTTATGCCTGTGGTCAGTCCTGCGGGATGATCCGCAAACCCAACTCCATCAGCTGATCCGATGTCGGCTCTGAAGGCGCGTTCATCATCAGGTCTTCGGCCCGCTGGTTCATCGGGAACATGATCACCTCACGGATGTTCGACGTACCCGCGAGCAGCATCACAATCCGGTCGATGCCCGCCGCGCATCCGCCGTGGGGCGGTGCCCCGTATTGGAACGCGTTGACCATGCCGCCAAAGCGCTTGCGCACTTCCGTCTCGCCATAGCCTGCGATCTCAAAGGCCTTGATCATGATATCCAGCTTGTGGTTCCGGATCGCGCCGGAGACCAGCTCATAGCCGTTACAGGCCAGATCGTATTGATAGCCCAGCACCTTGAGCGGATCGCCGTTCAGCGCGTCCATCCCACCTTGGGGCATCGAAAACGGGTTGTGTTCGAAATCAACCGCGCCGGTTTCTTCATCCTTCTCGTAGATCGGGAAATCCACGATCCAGGCGAAAGCAAAGCGATCCTGTTCGGTGTGGCCCAGCTCTTCACCGATCACATTGCGCGCCTTGGCCGCGACGCTTTCAAACGCTTTGGGCTTGCCGCCGAGGAAGAACGCCGCATCGCCGACCTCAAGGCCAAGTTGCTGGCGAATGGCCCCTGTCCGCTCCGGCCCGATGTTCTTAGCCAGCGGCCCAGCGGCTTCCATGCCCTGGCCCTGGTCGCGCCAGAATATGTAGCCCATCCCGGGCAGGCCCTCTTTCTGGGCGAACGCATTCATTCGGTCGCAGAACTTCCGGCTGCCGCCCTTGGGGGCGGGGATGGCACGGATCTCAGTGCCGTCCTGCTCCAAAAGCTTGGCAAAGATCGCAAAACCTGAGCCGCGGAAATGTTCGCTCACCACTTGCATCTTCAGCGGGTTGCGCAGGTCGGGCTTGTCAGTGCCGTACCAGAGCGCGGCATCACGATAGGAAATTTGCGGCCAGTCCTGATCGACCTTGGCGCCGCCGCCGAACTCCTCAAAGATGCCGGTCAGTACGGGTTGCACGGTGTCGAACACATCCTGCTGCTCGACAAAGCTCATTTCCATATCGAGCTGATAGAAATCCGTTGGGGACCGGTCAGCCCGCGGGTCTTCATCCCTAAAGCACGGCGCGATCTGGAAATATTTGTCAAAGCCGGACACCATGATCAGCTGCTTGAACTGCTGAGGCGCCTGGGGCAGCGCGTAGAATTTTCCCGGATGCAGGCGCGAGGGCACAAGAAAGTCGCGCGCGCCTTCGGGCGAGGACGCGGTGATCACCGGCGTCTGGTATTCGCGAAAGCCAATGTTCCACATCCGCTTGCGGATCGAAGAGACGACATCGGAGCGCAGCGTCATGTTGCGCTGCATCACCTCACGGCGCAGATCGAGATAGCGGTACTTGAGGCGGGTTTCCTCGGGGTATTCCTGATCCCCGAAGACAATCAGCGGAAGCTCAGCCGAAGAGCCCAGCACCTCAATATCGCGGACAAAGACCTCAACTTCACCGGTTGGGATCTTGGGGTTCACCAGATCCGCGTCGCGCGCCTTCACGTTGCCGTCGATTCGGATGCACCACTCACTGCGCACGGTCTCGACCTGGGAAAAAACCGGGCTGTCGGGGTCGCAGAGCACCTGGGTCACGCCATAGTGATCTCGCAGGTCAACGAACAGGATCCCGCCATGATCGCGGATCCGATGCACCCAGCCCGACAGGCGCACGGTCTCGCCTACGTTTTCTTTGGTCAGATCGGCACAAGTATGACTGCGATAAGGGTGCATGAACGCCTCTTTTGTTTGGTCGCGCCGGTACACCTTGGCGGCGCGGCAAAGTCAAGCGAAACTCAAGTGATCATGGATTTGGCAACCCTTAGCGCATGGCCAGTAACACCCGCCAAAAAGATTTACAGATGGTTAATTTTGCGCAAAACTTTGTTTCCAATGCGCGACTAGCCCGAGACACGCGGCTCAAACATTGAAATTTAATGCATCGCGACATGCGCGGACCACGCGTGCAGAGAGGGATGAAATATGTGGAATAAAGTCCTTGATACGTTCCTGACCCATCTTTTTCGGTCAGGCGAACTGACAGTCACCTTTCCCAACGGAACAACCAAGAGCTACGGCGACGGCGACGGTTTGAAAGTGGCCGTCACGCTCCATGACAAAGACCTGCCACGCAAATTGATCATCTCGCCCGAAATGGCCGTGGGTGAGGCCTATATGGACGCCACAATGACGATTGACGATGATGACCTGCGCGGGTTTCTGAATCTCGCCGTGGCGAATATGGCCAAGCATGGTCGGCCCTGGTTCCATCGGCCTCTTGAGATCTACCGGCATGTTCACCGCTACGTGTCGCAATTCAACCCTGCCAGCAAATCAAAAGCCAATGTCGCGCATCATTATGATCTCTCGGGCGAGCTTTACGATCTCTTCCTGGATGAAGACCGGCAATATTCTTGCGCCTATTTCACCGATCCTGACATGTCCCTGGAAGAGGCGCAGCTGGCTAAGAAGCACCATATCGCGGCAAAGCTGCGCCTGCAGCCGGGCATGCGGGTGCTCGATATCGGCTGTGGCTGGGGCGGCATGGGGTTGATGTTGGCGCGCGATTACGGTGTCGAAGTGGTGGGTGTGACGCTCTCGGAAGAGCAGCATGCCATCGCCAACCAACGCGCCTTGGATGCGGGTCTGTCTGATCGGGTGACATTCGAGCTGATGGATTATCGCCACGTGACCGGTACGTTTGACCGGATCGTCTCTGTGGGAATGTTCGAACATGTGGGCGTGCTGCACTACAATGAGTATTTCAAAACGGTGCGCAAGCTGCTCTCCGAGGATGGCATCGCGCTGATCCATACGATTGGGCGCTGTGATGAACCGGGTGTGACCAACCCTTGGATTCTGAAGTACATCTTCCCCGGCGGGTACTGTCCGGCCCTGTCAGAGGCCACCAAGCACATTGAGACCAATGATTTCAACACTTGCGACATTGAAGTGTGGCGCATGCACTATGCCTATACGTTGCGGCATTGGTACGATCGCTTCATGGCCAATATCGACAAAGCAGAGGCGCTCTATGACGCGCGGTTTTGCCGGATGTGGCGGTACTATCTCATTGCCTGCGAGGTCACGTTTAAGCACGACAAACAGGTGGTGTTTCAGTTTCAGCTGGCGCCCAATCAAGAAGCCGTGCCGCTGACACGCGATTACCTCTATCAAGACGACGCCAAACGCATCAAGCACGCGGCGGAATAGCGCCGCTTAGGGCGGGGTTCACCCCGCCTGCCCTGCCCTTGACCGCGCTGGGCGAAAGCCCCCTTGCACCCCCCTGCCCGGTCGTTATAACCGGCACAATTTGCGCGGGCTCATGGTGTACTCGGGGGACAATCGTCATGCCAAAAAGAACCGATATCTCGTCCATCATGATCATCGGTGCCGGGCCCATCATCATCGGACAGGCCTGCGAATTTGACTACTCGGGCGCGCAGGCGTGCAAAGCGTTGCGGGAAGAAGGGTATCGGGTGATCCTGGTCAACTCGAACCCCGCCACGATCATGACCGACCCGGAACTGGCCGACGCCACGTATATTGAACCCATCACACCGGAAGTGGTCGCCAAAATCATTGAAAAAGAGCGCCCCGACGCCCTGCTGCCGACCATGGGCGGTCAAACCGGCCTCAACACCGCGCTCGCTGTGGCCGATATGGGCGTGTTGGAGGAATTTGGCGTCGAGTTGATCGGCGCGAACCGCGAAGCCATTGAAATGGCCGAAGATCGCAAGCTTTTCCGTGAAGCGATGGACCGTTTGGGGATTGAAAACCCCAAGGCCACCATCGCCAACACGATTGAAGAATGCATGGACGCGCTCGA
>ERZ1740065.2759-NODE-2759-length-10966-cov-15.738979_pt1 | contig 10966 bp, 9 predicted proteins | sample MGYA00581738_ERZ1740065 | MGnify/ENA primary metagenome ERZ1740065 (study PRJEB43018, sample SAMN04849749) | marine metagenome | isolation source: floating plastic debris | place: Pacific Ocean | collected 2008-09-01 | study: EMG produced TPA metagenomics...
TACCAAGAAATTCTTAGCCTATTGGGCAATACTCCCCGGCTGATTCAGCTGGTGTGGTCAGCGGCTCCGGTGTGGCTCATCCTAAATATTGGGTTGACCTTGATCAGTGCGCTGATACCAGTGGCCCAGCTGTATGTCGGTAAGCTGGTGATAGACCAGGTGGTGCTGAGTCTGGCGAACGGCACGGTTGGGTTTACACCAGAACTATCACTGCTAGTCATCGCTGGATTTGGGCTGTTGCTGCTGCGCGAAGTACTGACCCAGCTCAGTGGCTATGTCAATCGTATCTTGAGCGATCAGTTCTTGCTCCATGCCAATGTACAGCTGCTTCAGCAGGCGATGCGGCTAGATTTGGCCCATTACGAATCCTCTGAATTTCACGATGTGCTCAACCGGGCTCAGCAGAGCGGCAGTAACTATCCGCTGCGGGTGGTGGAACTATTGTCACGACTGCTGGGGTCGATGACGCGGCTGCTGGGACTGCTGACCCTGCTACTACGGTTTAACCCGGGTGTGATGGCGCTGTTGTTGGTCAGTGTGTTGCCCACATTTTGGGTGGGAATTCGCTATTCCCGTCGGCGGTTTTGGATGAACCGTCGCCAGACACCGTCCCGTCGTTTAGCAGACTATTTCTACAAGGTGCTGACCGATCCTCAATATGTGAAAGAGGTACGGCTGTTTAACCTGGGGCAGCACATGGTCAATCAGTACCGCACCATTCGGCAGGAGTTTAACCAAGAGTCGCGCCGACTGGCAGGGCAGCAATCCCTGGCCCAGCTGAGTATTGAGCTGTTGGGGGGCATTGGCTTTTATGGAGCCTATGGTTTGGTGCTATGGCAAACCATAGGTGGACTGGTTACTCTGGGCGATCTCACCCTATATACCGGAGCATTTCAGCAGGCCCAGGCGCTGATTGAGTCGATCTTGCTCAGCCTGGCCACACTCTATGAATATAATCTCTATGTCTCTCAATATTTTGAGCTGTTGGATATCTCTCCCCAGGTGAGGAGTCCCCAATCTCCTCAGCCGTTCCCTAAACCCATGGGGCAAGGGCTGAGCTTTCAAGGTGTGTCCTTTACCTATCCGGGCTCAGAACAGCCCACCCTCAAGGAGATTAACCTGACGGTAGCCCCCGGAGAGTGCATTGCCCTGGTGGGGGTGAATGGTTCGGGAAAAACAACGTTGCTAAAGTTGTTGACCCGTCTGTACGACATTGAACAGGGCCAGATTGTGATTGATGGGGTGCCCCTACAACAGTTTGCCCTGGGCGACCTGCGCAGCCAGATTGGGATTCTGTTCCAAGACTTTGCCCGCTATGCCCTCGATGTTCAAGACAACATTGGCTTTGGAAATTTGCCCCAACGACAGGATATGGACCTGGTCACCCAAGCGGCTAAAGGGGCCGGAGCCACGGACGTGATCGATCAGCTAGACGACGGCTACCAAACCATTCTGGGCAAAATGTTTTCCGGTGGTGTTGATCTCTCCGGTGGTCAGTGGCAAAAAATTGGCTTAGCCCGGGCTTTTATGAGCGATGCCCAGATTTTGATTTTAGATGAACCCACAGCGGCGGTGGATGCGATCGCAGAGCACGATCTGTTCCAACGCTTCCGCCAGCTCACCCAAGGCAAAATGACCTTTCTCGTCAGCCACCGCTTCTCCACCGTGCGCATGGCCGACCGCATTGTTGTCTTAGAGCAGGGCAAGATCACCGAAGTCGGCACCCATGCTGAGTTAATGGCCCACCCAGGTCGATATGCCGAAATGTTCGACCTCCAAGCCGAAAGCTATTTGGGTAATACCGGACACTGAGCCATTCATCCCCTAGGGACATTCCATGGAACGTCCCCACAACACGGGATCGCCCTATAATAAATTCCCATGGAAATCATCTTTATCCTGGTAGAACCCGAAGAAGCCGAGAACGTCGGTGCCGCTGCCCGAGCCATGCACACCATGGGTTACAACACCCTGCGCCTGGTGCGACCCAAGGCCGATTACCGCAGCGAAAAAGCCCTGGCCCTGGCCCATGGCTCCCAGCACGTCCTCGAAACCGCCCAGGTCCACGATAGTCTCGCCACCGCCATCCAAGACTGTGACCTGGCCTGTGCCGCCACCGCCCGCCACCGCTACGAAAAGCACCACTACACCTCCGTTCGACAGCTGCCAGACTATCTCCAAGCCAAAGGGGAATGGCTCCACCGCATCGCCATTGTGTTTGGTAGCGAACGCTCCGGTCTAAAATCCGCTGACATCGATGTTTGTGATCTGCTGGTTACCATTCCCCAGCATCAGCTACAGCCCTCCCTAAACCTGGCCCAGGCGGTGATGGTGTTTAGCTATGTGCTGTCTGCCGAGCAAACCCAGGTGCAGATTACAGACCAGCGCCTAAACAGCGAACCCATGCCCTCGGCAGAATATGCCAGCCTCAAACGGTTACTACAGCAGCTGATAGTTCGCGTAGGACTGCCAGAACGCTACCAGGGCTATGTTCTGCGGGGGGTGGCCCGTCTAGGCCGGGAAGATCTCTATGTACTCCATAAGCTGCGGGCTGCTTTTGACCATGCCCTAGATCGAGCAGCTATTGGGAAAGAAAACCCGTAAACAATAGGGGCAGCAGTATCAGCAGACAGCCGATAAAAAGCAGGGTGCCGGGGTCGATATCAACAACAGGGGGTTTGTTAGACATGGTTCTTATGGTGATGACCTAATAGTGATGGTTTTATGATCTGAGGTTACTGCACAAATTGCCTTTTCGACTGTAGATAGCCCCTGTCCGATTTATGAAAAACTACGGACGAATTAAACCGATTACCATCACCATGATCCATGATTGGGTGATCTTAAAGCGACACCCATGGTTCATCAGCAAAACGGTTTGCTTAGTGACGATGCCCTCACCCGTCCTGAAGATGGGGACACCTATGATTGCTCGATTGCGGTCATAGGCGGCTCAACGGCGGCCTACACCACCGCCCTAACGGCCCTGAAACTAAGGCTAGATGTCTGTTGGGTGCAGCCCCAACGAGTGGTGGGTGGTCAGTTTACGGCCCAGGCACTGCCTGCTTCGGACGATGGGGATCTATTGCGACACCGAGCCGATCTGATGACCATCGGCGGAGAGGAATTTGCCATTTCCCAAAGCCAGCGTCTGTTTCGAAAACGTCAGCGCCAGCTACAGCCCGTGACCGGGCGGTTGGTGGATGATCCAGGTGGCTCCTGGGTGTGTCCCCTATCCACCACCCCCGTTGTCGCCGCTACTGCCCTCAATGAACCCCTGCTGTCCTATCTAAAGTCGGGCAAGCTCAGGCTAATTCCCTACGCTGAACCCACATCCCTATTGCTAGAGCCAGGCGAGCGTCGTCGGGTGACCGGTGTGGTCTGTCAAGACACCAAAACTAAGCACTCGTTTACGGTGAAGGCCAGTGTGGTGGTGGAGGCCACCGACTTTGGCGATCTTTTAGAGGTGGCCAACTTGCCGTCACGGGTGGGGCAAGAAGCTCGTAGTGATACGGGGGAGGCGATTTTACCAGAGGAGGCCAGACCCCAGTGTCAGCAGTCGTTTACCTTTGATGTGCTGGTGGAGCGCACCCGACCCGGTCAAGGGGTGCCCATCGGTGCGCCCAAGGAATATGGTCGGGTGCCGTGGCTAAACCTGCAGGAGTTTACGGGGGATTTTTGGGTAAGTAAAAACAAGATTTGGAAAAAACGCGACTTCTTTAATGCCTTTGGCATTTTTCGCTATCGACGGCTGCAGCGCCGTTCTCTGACTAAGACTACGGTCTCCCCTGGGGATGTGGCGGTGATCAACTGGGGCACGTCTGGCCACCCCCAGCGGGGACAGTGCTGTGGCAACGACTACCGCACGGGGCATCTGATTGGTCTGAGCCGTTCTGAACGTCAGCAGCAAATTCAGCGGGCGCGCATTCGAGCCAGGGCCTATATTCATTTTTTGCAGGTCAATGGTGTGCCCGACCTGAAACCGCGAGGTGACCTGACCTGGACTAAGGATGGTATTGCCCTTGAGCCTTATATTCGCGAAGCTCGCCGTGGCATTGCCATGACCACCATTCGCCATGAGGATGTGGCGTCCAGCTTTTTTCCAAATCAGTCCCGCGCCCGGGCTTTTGACGATACCCTCGGCATTGGTCAGTACCACTACCTGGACCTGCATGGCAATCTGGTGGATGGCCATGTTAGTCCCAAGGGCAAAGATGTGGTTGCCCTGCCCTTTACCCTGCCGGCAGGGGCGCTGGTTCCCATTGACACCGATGGTCTTGTCCTGTCGGCTAAGAGTATTGGTACTACACACATTACTAACGCCGCTTATCGGATGCATCCGGTGGAGTGGGCCATTGGTGAGGCCGGTGGATTTTTGGCTGCGTTTAGTGTCTGGACGGGTAAACAGCCTCGTGAGATCGTGGGTGATGAGTCCCTATTGAGAAAACTACAGGGCTTTGTCACCCGTAACGGTATTCCCATTGTCTGGTTTGATGATGTGTCCCATATTGATCCCGATTTTGAGGCGATTCAAGTGATGGCAGCGGCGGGAATTATCAACAGTGAGAATGCTAAAAATCTGCATTTTCGGCCCTATGGCAGTGTCAGCCGCGCCGTTGTTTGTACGGCCCTGGTCAATCTTTTAGGACTGGATAAAATTAACCCGACCCAACCGACATTTAGTGATGTACAGCCGGGGCAACATTGGGCCTACGGAGCGATTGAGGCCCTTAAGGCTCAGAATATGGTGGCAGGTATGGGGCGGGGACGCTTTGCGCCCAACCAGGCCATGACCCGCCAGCAGCTGGGGTTTTTGGTCAAACGGGCGATGCCCCAGGCCCATGACAAGGCCTTTGGTAAGACGCCGCGAGATCGGCAGATTGTTCAGCGTCGAGATCTCTCACGGGTGTTTTATGCACTGCTCAAGGCAAAGCTTGGGATCTAAACGCGGCGTTGAGAACAGAATGGGTTACGCATCTGTAAGCACAAATATCAGCCATTTGCAGGTATTACTGACTGATGGACTGTCCTAAACTGCCCTATAAGCGCAACAGAACTAGGTGACCTATGCCGACTGAACAGATGACAATCTATGTGCCCCCGAGGGTAAAGACGGCCATTCAACAACTAGCAAACGCTAAAGAGCAGTCTATGAATACGATTGTGGTGGCAGCGCTGGAGCTTGCGATCGCAGAGTGGACAGAGCAGAACAGCGTCTAGCGCCTAGAAAATAAAAAACCGGCGTTGCTGATCCTCGGGATGATTTTATCTGCAAGCTACTGTCAAATAGCATGTCTAACCGATCGGATTCATCCTCCAAATCAGCAACGGCAAAAAACCTATTGCAAGAGAACAGACAGTAAAAGAGATGCACCCTGAGGGTTTGTGTCCTGCTCATAAAGAGCTGCTTGTTGGCAGCTTACACCCTGAGTCCAGGCCCAGACAGATGTCTGAGCGTTCTACGCTATGGATTAATCATAGGAGAAAACGTTCTGCTAACACCATGGGTGTCTGTTAGTCTGACCATTCTTTACGCTGGCCCAGTGAAATATTGAGGAAATGTAAAGTGTTTTAAGACACCTGGTGCTGGTGCCACTGACGCGCCTGGTCTCGCACGGCCTCGTACTCCTCTTTTGGCATTTTATCTAGATTTTTCAGAATAAAATTCATTCGCCCCTGGTGCTGGAGTTTGTCGCGGTGGCGGGCCAAAAAGTCCCAGTAGAAAAAGTTAAAGGGGCAGGCGTTGTCTCCGGTCCGCACCTTAGGGTTATATTGACAGCCCTTGCAGTAATTGCTCATGCGATTAACGTAGTTGGCAGAGGCGGCATAGGGCTTGGTGGCCAGCACACCACCGTCGGCAAACAGTCCCATGCCAATGACGTTGGTTTGCATCACCCAGTCATAGGCGTCGATAAAGGCCGCATGGAACCAGGACTCTACCGCCTGGGGCGAGAGGCCGGCGATCAGGGCAAAATTACTCAAGATCATCAGCCGTTGAATATGGTGGTTGTAGCCCGTTCGTTTCGCCTGGTCAATGCTTTGGTGCAGGCAGTTCATGGGGGTGTCACCGGTCCAGAAAAATTCAGGTAGGGGCTGATGGTGGTCAAAGTAGTTGCCGTTGGGGTAGTCTTCATCCACATAGTTATAGAGACCGCGCATATACTCTCGCCAGCCCAGCACCTGGCGAATAAAGCCCTCCACGCTGTTGAGGGGTAAGTGTTGCTCGTGGTAGGCCGTTTCCACTGCCTGAATCACTTCTAGCGGATGCAAAAGTCCGATGTTGAGATAAGGCGACAGCAGCGCATGCCAGAGGGTTTCTTCCCCCGTTACCATGGCGTCCTGGTAGGGACCAAAGCCCGCTAGCCGCACGCTGATAAAGTAGTCCAGCACCTGTAACGCCTGGGGGCGGCTCACGGCCCAGCCAAAGGGTTCTAGCTCTCCAAATGTGTCTAATTTAGCGACGGTCTGCATCACCTGCTGTGTGACCTCATCGGGGGCAAACCAGTGGGGTGCGGGTGGGTTGATGTCTTTTTTTGGGGGTTTACGGTTTTCTTTGTCGTAGTTCCATTGTCCCCCTATGGGTTTGGGTTTTTTAGCGGTGCCTTCGATCAAAATGCCGTAGCGTTTACGTCCCTCGCGGTAAAACGACTCCATCAGTAAACTCTTGCGACCGTCGGCCCATTGCTTAAATTCGGCGACGGACCAGAGAAAATGATTATTTGGGACAATCGTCAGTGGGCAGGGTAGCTCTAAGGTGTTGAGCAACCGGGCAAAGGGACGGTCGGCGGGCTCCATCACCCGCAGTTCGGTAATGCCCTGGTGCTCAATCCACTGCCGCAGCGGTGTTTCAAAATCGTTGGCCGTTTCATAGGTGACGGTGCGACCGGTGGCCTCTAGCTCAGCGGCAAAGTGACGCATGGCGGACCAAACCAGGACAAGCTTTTGTCGGTGGTAGCGCCGCTCGCCGCTATGGCGATGGGACTCGATAAAAATGACGGGGGCGTCGGCTGCACTGGCCAGGGCCGCCTGGTCTTGCCATAGCTGATCCCCTAACACCCAAATTCCAACGGTCATAGCGAGCCTTACTGTTCCTACTATCTATATGGCGTATACGGCGGCTGAGCCTTGGGATGACTTCATCTGCTAGATGCCGATACTGGGCATTTTTGACAGATTGGTTCGTTCGCTAAATCGGCAGCGCCATTTGTATACATTCTTTAACTTATGGTGTTTCCATAAGCACGCGCTAGTATTTGCGTATAACAAATGTTCTGATGCACGAAGTGCAATTGGACATCTGCGAGGTCCCTGGCGGGTTTCAGTGTGGATTCTATTGCAACCGTGGGTACTTACGTTTGTTTAAGTAGTCGTGGTACGCGACGGTCTGATTAGAAAATGTAAACCAACGTTTGGTGATTGCTGAGCCTTGGGATGATTTAATTTGGAGAATCCTGCCATGGTTTCTTTCTTTAAAATTGGCTCATTCTCTAAATCAGCAACGGTAAGATTTGCGCTGCCATATTGTGCCTAATCGGGAGGTTAGTTCCATGAGTGCTGCCGAAGCCACACCCTGTGTTTTGCTAGTGGAAGCAAACGAAGATCTGGCCCAGGATGTTAGCAACGACCTGCGGGAGTCGGGCTATATTCCGGTCGTGGCCGCCACGATTGATTCGGGTATGCAGGAGGTGCGTAATCGTCATCCGGCGCTGATTGTGGTCAATCGGATGCTGGCGGGTGAGTCGGGTGTGGACCTGTGTCAGCAGCTGCGATCGCAAGGGGATCGCACTCCCATGCTACTGCTGATGGCCCGTGACAACTTAGATGACCGTGTGGCCTGCATCGAGTCCGGGGCCGATGATTACTTTCTCAAGCCCTACCGCAGCGATGAGTTTCTGGCGCTGGTGAGTGCCTATTTGCAGCCCAGCGAGCACGGTGTCGAACAGCTGGTATTTGGTGAGCTGACCCTGAATATTTCCAACCGCCAGGCCCTGCGCGGTAGTCGCATCATCGAACTGACCATGAAGGAGTTTGAGCTGCTCAAGTATCTGATGGAACACCCCCGTGAGGTGCTCACCCGCGATCAGATTTTAGAAAATGTGTGGGGCTACAACTTTATGGGTGAGTCCAATGTGATTGAGGTGTACATTCGCTATCTGCGGCTCAAAATTGATGGCGAAAATGAAAAGCGCCTGATTCAGACGGTGCGGGGTGTGGGGTACGTGCTGCGCGAGGTCTAGACGGCTCAGCTGCGGAAGAGACGGGTGTATAGGGTTTCATGGTGCATACTTGCGATCGCACCACCCCAGCCGCTTACATATAGCTCGTCGTCAGCCAGTTGCACAATGCCCTCTGCCGCTGTCCCTAGCTCAGGGATCAGCTGTAGCAGACAGAGCTGCCCATCGGTTTGGCCCAGGGGCACCAGTTTGACGGCGGCTCCGATCAGGTTGGCGGCCCAGCTTTGCAGGTAGCCCAGGGCCATGGTGTGGACGTCAATGTGCCAGTGGGCCGCCAAAATGCCAAAGGCAACGGCAAAGTTGCAAGGGGACCCGCACCCTTGAAAAGTGGGCTGCAGTTCGGGGTGCAGCTTTTGGGCCAGGCGCACCAGGGCACGACCCATCTGCCAGCTTTGCTGCCGCAGCTCGGCGGTGTCGCGGCTGGCGGTGAGCCATTGGTTCCAGTAGGTGAGCCGGTCTGGGGTTTGGCTGTTTTGGTGGGCACGGGTTGCGATCGCAACGTCCAAACGTACCCCCCCATAGCGCAATTCCTGCAAAAGCCAGTTTTGTAGACTGGCACTATCCTTCAGATGGCCTTGGACCACCAGGGTTTCTAACCCTTCTGAATAGCTAAAGGCCCCCACGGGCAACGCCGGACTCGTCAGCTGTAGCAGCCTCAGCAGCGCTTGTTCGTCAATGGTGATGGCCATAGGCCCCCGACTCCGGCTGAAACGGTTTAGTCTCTGCAATCACGGTGACCCCTAGTTGGTGCAGCATTGACTCTAGCACCGGGTCTGGGATCAAGCGCAGGTAGTCGGTTCCCACCTCTAGTGCCACATGGCGATTGCCCAGATGATAAGCAGCCCGCAAAAGTTGTAAAGGGGGCTGCAACGTGGTCTGAGTGGTGGCCGCAGCCCGCACCGTCAGGACCGATTCAGGTTTTGCCACAATTTTTAGCACCTGGGCGTGGTCGGTGCCTCCCAAACAATCCCCATCCCGCAGTACGGTTCCCCGGGGTAGCTCTAAGTACAGCTCACTATCCGTAATCCCACTAGAAACCCTGTATCGATATCGAGAGCGGGTACGCTCTTCTGCGGTTAGCGCCAGGGTTAATGTTGGCTCTGGCCCTGACGATATCTTTTGAGTAAAAACGTACACCGAAACCTTACAAAAGCGTTGCCCTTACAGCATGCCACACGCTCAGCCCAATCAAATAAAGCGGCCCGGCTGTTTTATGACGTTGTGCAAACTGTCACAGATGCGTACGGAGATGACAAAACTGGTCATGAGGTAACTATCATCGCGGACATCCGTATTTTCCACTAATTTGTTCAGCATTTTATACGAATCTCCAAAACGTCACCAGCACAGTCAACGAAGTTTAGCGTTCCATTTGCCAATTACTTCCCGCTAGTTATGGCTTGCCAGACTCAACTTGTTCCCTGTATAGCTCCCTCCCAGGCTGCATCGATGAGAGACTTAAATGAATCGTTTGACCCGCAGACAACTCTACTACTAGCCGCCATTGAAAGCTTTACCGTCGGTCTTGTCATTGTTGCCCAAAACGGCACCATCTTACACAAGAACAGACGTGCCCAGGCTCTGCTTGAGGATATGCCTTGGACCTCGCCTAAAATGGTTCCCGAAACCCTTTGGCATTCATGCCAAACACTAATGGAAAACCAGGAAGAACACCCAGGTCTCTTTCCTGCCGGTTATACCCTTGTTCTAGAGGATGAAATCTCCACTAGCCATGGCACTGTCCACATGAGAGCGCAGTGGTTTGACTGGGACAACAATATCAACCAGTCCAGCGATTGTTTTCTCATTACGTTAGAAAATCGTCAGCAATCCCTTACCGCCCTTGCTAACCAAGAGGCTCAGCGCTATGGACTAACGACGCGTGAAACAGACGTGTGGTGTCTAAAGCGCATGGGGCACAGTTACAAAAAAATCGCTGCGTCGCTTTACATCTCTGAGAATACCGTCAAGAAACATCTGAAGAACATTTACTCAAAGAAAGAACAGTCTACTGTGTCTATTTAGGTGTTGAGAGACAACGTATCAAAGAGAACTTTAGGTGGCAACACCTGTGGCAACCTGCTGAAAACAGGTTGCCACAGGTGAAAAATCCTACCCCATATTGGTAATGGAGCTTTTGGTCACCTAAACAAATTTGAACGTGCTGCTGTTCAGGCTAATGTTGCCTGAGCCCTGGATAACGGCGATCAGCTCATCTTTCTGACCGGCACCATTGTCGATGTACAAGGCACGACCACTTTCAACCCCTTTAGGCGCAGATCCCAAACGATAGTCATGATCGTTACTGAGCTGGATTTTATCGCCCTGGCCCACGTTCAGGTCAGTGATGAGGGCATAGTTTGATAGACCCATGGAGCCTGCCTTACCGTCATCATAAAATGCACCGGACTGATTACCCAAAATAAAGGTATCGCGGCCTCTGCCTCCAGTCATCACATCTTTTTCGGGGGCTGTTTTACGCCATGCCCCTTGCAGGACATCGTTACCATTTCCACCGACAAGCTTGTCATTGCCTGTTCCACCTAATAGTCGGTCATTGCCTGATCCACCGGCGACATGGTCATTACCCGAGCCGCCAAATAGCTTATCATTGCCTGAATTCCCAGATAGTTTATCATTGCCCTGACCACCGTAGACCGTATCATTACCACCATCGGCCTTAATCTCATCATTGCCTGCTTTTCCATAGATGCGTTGGCTCGCTTTACCAC
>ERZ1740065.2760-NODE-2760-length-10964-cov-12.499954_pt1 | contig 10964 bp, 11 predicted proteins | sample MGYA00581738_ERZ1740065 | MGnify/ENA primary metagenome ERZ1740065 (study PRJEB43018, sample SAMN04849749) | marine metagenome | isolation source: floating plastic debris | place: Pacific Ocean | collected 2008-09-01 | study: EMG produced TPA metagenomics...
GCTGTGTCAGGCTGTGTCAGGCTGTGTCAGGCTGTGTCAGGCTGTGTCAGGCTGTGTCAGGCTGTATCAGGCTGTATCAGGTTGTGTGTTCCTGCGTATGTGTCCGTCTGATACCGATACTGATCTGTGGCTGTCTGATACCAGTGTGAGATAACCAATCACTGTCTGCTCTTGATCAGAAAGAGGCTAGACTATATTTTGACACGTCCTTTTTTCTGTGACGATCCAATTTTTATCATGCACTGATACATGAATTGTAACAATAAAATGAAAATACTAAAAAGCAGATTGACCGGATGATTGGGCAATTTGAAAAAAGGAATTTTGACCTTGATATGGATTTTTATCTACACACCATGATAAAGAAGACTGCTTTTAAGTTCATTTCCGATCCATCTCACATTTTACATGGTTGTCATATGACTAAGCGTTTTTTATTATCAAATGCCGAGAGCAGCACCTCTAGATTTTGAACAGCTTTATTCCATTTATTATCTGTACTTTAAATAATTGATGTTTTAGGCAAAAATTGATAGCTTATTTACAATTGTAATAAGTGTCACTGACAATCATCACCTTTAATAAATAATGATAATAATAATAAAATAATAATAATAATAATAATGATAATAATAATAATGATAATAATAATAATAATATATAATAATGATGATGATAATAAAAGCTGTCCTAGGCTGGCTCATAACTTGTTTCACCAAGAACCAAAGTGTGTGCTACTATGAGTGGTTTAGGTTTGAAGACCCAGGAGTTTTCCTCCGCACTTCAGCAGTATGTTAGAAATGCCAAGTGTGTGATTGATGCCAGACTGTAAAACGGAAATATTTTGCACATTGAGAATTTTTGTGATCGAACTCTCGGTCGCTAATTCACTAATATTGTAAGACGCGTTTATTTTCAAGGTCATTATATATAACTAAGGCTGAACCAAGATCGCATAAATTGTAAGATCGCAAATATTTTACTATGCGCTAAATTGCAAATCTTGTCCATACATAAAAATTCCGATTTACAGTAATTACCCGAAAAATGGCTAAGTAGTCTGTGAAACATGAACCTTTGCATCTGTAATCAACACGGTATGCCTGAGTTTAGCACAGTGTACAGGAAACGCTGTTCAATTCCTGGCATTGTAACTAGTCACTGACTTGACGTGTTTCTGACAGATTACGAGAGTGAAGAGGATGCCCAAGACTTCTCTCCGTCCACTCACAGTGTGTCCAGCAGTTCGGATGACGAGCAGGAGACTCGCGGCAGCAGACGTCAGCAGAACTACGGCTACATGCAATCGGATGGTGGCAGGTAATCACTCGTCTGATTGGCTGGGATGCTAGTAGTAGTAGATCGTGATTGGTCAATGAGAAGGAACCGTTAGCTTTTTATGGTAAATGTTACCGGGGCAACAGTTGTTTGTTTCCTCTCTCTCATTTTATACATAATAAACCGGTTGGTGTAGAACCAGATTTGATAGCGACAGTCTAACAATCGTGAAAATAGTGCCGAAAAATGCTCACTGTCGTTGGAATTTACTATAGAAATTATACCCTTTACACCTTATATAGGAGTTGTCTTCCCATTTATGGGATCGCTATCATTAGATTGCTATCATTTTTATTTATTGATGATTTTGAAGGAAACGCTAACATTTCTGCCGCTATCAAATCTAGTTCCACAGTATTTATCATTGGAACACATTGTTAGACGCATTAATATTTATGAGATAGGAACTGTACCATTGCTATTACTAGTGGGAGAAATATATATGAGGGAAAAACACTTGCTTCCAGTATTGTTTCTATTGACATCAATGAATCAGTGCTCTCCTACTGGAGTTGTCCTCTCTTTCTATTTATTAGCTACATTGAGTCTAGCAGCGACAACGGTTCTATCAGCTCAGCTTACTCTGACTGGGAGCCTGACAACAAGTCGAATCTACAACCGCCATCGCGTAGGACCGCCCGCAAAGCGGCAGCGCCGAAATCTCTGGTCAGCGACGAGGAGTTGCCTTCCACCAGTCAGTCGGCGGGGGCATGCTCATCGAAACGTCGCGCAACGAGAGCCAATCGACGAGCTAAAGTATGTAGTCCATCAGTGTAAGATTGAACAGGATGTTAACAGCTGGCAGTGTGCATATGTTCAGTGAGTTATATCTGGAGCTATAGCCATATTTCCATCCTATTGCGTAATTCTGTCTCACTGCACACTGCTACTAAACTTGTGTATGAAAGTTTATGCAGAAATATGTGTAGAATAGCAGATTGTCCCACTGCCTATGAATGACTTGTAATCGGCAGTCAGCGTATAGACTTACAGTTTTTCCGTCAATCTTACATGTCTGTTCAGGTAGAAACGTTGTGATACTTTTTGTCTGCATGCATATAGAGTCTCACTAGTTGTCTAATGCTATGGAACTGGATAGTGCCAGTCTAGCCATAGTGCTAATTGCAGCAGGAAAAATTATCACACTATATATATTACCCAATTATAGGAATCGTCTTCTCATATGGAGTTGCTATCGTTAGATCGCTATCACTCTTATTTCTGGTGTGTTACGAAGGAAACGCCACCGAATCCAGTTGTACTGTGCATTGTATATCCAATCACAGATAGATGAGTGAACTCAATTGTTTTGGTTTCTGTAGAAGATGAAGGCTCAGTTTGAGTCGAGTATAAATGAAGCATCACGAGAAGAGTTTATCGACATGATCCGGCCTCCTGATTGGCTCACGTCAGACCAACCACGCAAGAGCCCCTACTTTCCTCAAATGGGAGACGAAGTCATATACTTCTTCCAAGGTCATCAGAAATACATGGAGGAAGTGAAGAAGCACGAGCTCTATAAACTAGAGAAGACTCCCTTACCATGGGACAAAGTTCCTCATCTCAGGGTTTGTAGTGAGCTCCCTCGACTGTAGGCAGGCCGTATTCATTGTTTTGGTTGAATGAACAATTTAACTGTTCAATTTTTTAACTTTTCATACCCGTTTATGATAATTGTCTCTTTCCCAGCCCTGAAATTTCTCGAAGAATTGTTTCCATGAAGAACTCTCAAGAAGTCTTAAAAATTCTCAAAGAAGTCGTAGAACATCTTAGGAATTCTTCAAGACTTCTTATCTTGAGCAATTTTTATGGTGGGGAAATAGACAACTTCCCTTTTTTCACTTGATTAAGAAATGAACGATACTTCCTATCATAACTGTTTGACAGTAAAGAAGGCTACTGTATACATGGTAATTATATCAGTGCTCTAAATATCACGAAGTAGTGATTTCATGAAATTCACTATTATTAGAACAGCAAAAGTTGTTCACCTATTACCACTAGTTCTGAGGCTCTGAGACTTACATCGTATTTTACAACGATTACCATGTATACAGGCTCAGACTTGAAAGAAATTGCTAACAGTTATAAGTGGCATAATTTGAAATCCTGATATTTTGAACAATACACCATAGTCTACTTGTAGCTCAAAGATCCATGTTTACAGTATTTTTGGTTAGAAGTTTCCTTGCTGTATATGTGTATATGTATGCACTGATCCGATCTACAGGACCAAGAGTTAGTGAAGGTCACCGGCATCAAGTACGAGGTCAAGGCCGGAAATTATGTCCGTCTCTGCTGTCTTCAGCTCGAGCGGATCTACGATGAGACGGAGAAATCACGAAACACCACGTTCCAAGTCAAGTAAGCAGTTCACTCGAGCGCAGTCCTTACTGACACCATCAAATCTTACAGACGCAAAGGGATAACAAAATTTGTCCTTCGTATTATTATTATGAGATGGATTTCCAGTCATACTCAGAATTTTGAGTTGTGTTCTCCACGAGGAAGCTAATTCATATCACTCATAAAGAAGTTTTTCACAGGAAAAGTTGATCGATGATAATGGACTACATGTAGATATTAACGTGTATTGCTGATAAATTTTCATCTGTAAACTGGACATTTATCTAGACTTTGGCCGTCACTACATGCCAAACATCTTATGAAGGATTATCTTGCTTGCTGTCCTCATATGCAAATCGATAAAGCTATGTCACCGATTTTCTGTTTTTACGTTTCTGGCAGTGTTGCTGCCTATTTGATATGCTTTCAGCTGTAAGGCACAGACAGTGAAGAGTTTAAACGTATCGTTGTCAGGTACCACGACATGCCTGGAGTAATCGACTTTCTCGTCCTGCGTCAGTTCTATGATATCTCACAGCAGAGGAACTGGCAGGTTGGCGATAGGTTCCGATCTGTTATCGATGATAGATGGTGGTCAGGCACAGTACAGGCATATCAACCTTATGAACCCAAATATCCTGACAGTCAGTTCCTCAGTCTAACTGTGGTGTAAGTATCTCCTTCCTTCCTCTCTCTGCTCTTCCTCTTCTGTCCTGTCTATCTTCCTCTCCTCTCATCTCCCTCGATCCTTCCCATTCTCTTCTCCTTCCCTCTTTCCCTACCTATCTATATCTCCCTTACCATTCAACCCCTCTCTATCTCCCTTATTCACACAATCCCTCACTCAGCACCCCATGCTGTTAGCTCTCTTGTTATTAAGCCCCGTTTCTATCCCTCAGATGGGAAGACGGCAGTGAGGATAACTTGAGTCCGTGGGATCTAGAGCCTCTGGCCGACGATGCTAGTAAGTAATGGAGACAGACACAGCATTCTGATTGGCTGTCAGCCTGTGGCATAACAGCCAGTATGAATTTTGTGTGCTCCTAGATGAAGACGACGCGCTGCAGGACAGCGAGATGACAGAGGAGGAGAAGCAGGCGCTGCTGTACACGCCCAATGAGCAGGAGTGGCCAGAGTGCAGCCGCGAGGCCGAGTGCACCAGAATCTCCGCCTGCCTCGAGCAGGTGACCGATACTCTTCTATTGCTGACTTCTTTATTCCCTCAGACATAAGACTTGTATTCTATGATTCACGAATGAAGTTGTAGACACGTGTCGACTAATTTAGGAGTTCAAAGTTCAACAGTTTTATATAACCTCAAAGACTCTGTATGTCATGTTTTCAGTTTTATATTTACGAGAGTGCGGCAATCTGATTAGCGTATGGTTGCTAAATTTCCTCCCTCCCATCTCAATCTCACATCGGAACCCTCAGTTTCTCAGAATATTGCTGATTCAGGTTTTAGTTCAGTCTGCTGCGAGTAGAGTATCAAGTATGCTGCATACTGGAATCTTTTTGCGCTGAAAAATATTTGCAAGAATGCAAAGAAACTTAACCGGAAAAAATGTTTGCTGTTGAAATTTGTGTGCGAAAATTCATTACTACTGTAATAACTATATAATCATTGAAATTTTTTGCAGTTGTGAACTTTTGAAAATTTTCACAAGAAAATTCCTCTGCAAATGATTCCAGCATACGTTAACTCGTCCCTAACATAGATCTAGCACTTGAGCTCATGGATTGATTTCGTCTTCCCGTTGCAGTTGATGGAGTACAGCGTGTCGGAGAGTTTCAACGCACCCGTTGACCTGACCCAGTTCCCCTCCTACGGCATCGTTATCGCTTACCCCGTCGATTTCTCCATGATCAAAGCACGTCTGGACAACGGCTTCTACCGCCGGGTGTCCGCCATTCAGTTCGACGTCCGTCACATCACCAGCAACGCCGAACGATTTAACAAGAGCGGATCATTCATAGTGCAGCAGGCTCGCATCGTCACTGATGTACTGCTCACCATCATCAGGTGCACTTCAACTCATCGTCATATCATCAGCGTAGCTGTAGGCAATTATTGCTACGACCTATCTCTTCCGTTACTGCAGTGACAGATCCTGCACTGACGCACACGCCGCCTATTCTGAAGTTGACCTGAAGGATAGATACTACGAAGTGGAGGAGGCGTCTAAGGTATGTGGCGAACGTTTGATTTATCATGAGGGAACAACTCCTGATGTGAATAACTCCTGATATTGTTGGTTTAGTCAAAGGGTAAGAAACCGCTGGTACAGAAATACGACTGGAAGCACGCCTCTATGGAGATTGTGGAGGAAGCGATGGAGAACGATGACTCGCTGCCTTTCAGGGCCCCTGTAGACATGCTGAATCTGCCGGTATTTGGTTTTGTCTTCTCTTGTCTCGATGGCTGCTTTTTGTATAGTTATGGTGAGATAGGCGCTGTTGCCAACCCTGCAATTTTACTCGTAGATCTACGACTTTTTGTGTAGTTTTGATGAGACAGGTGTTTCAACAGTAGTAGATTTTGTCTCTCGCTTGATTTGCAATCACAAACCGTGTCGGTCTTAACTACTCTCAAATTTCCAGGTGTACTGTACAACCAGATTTGATAGCAACAGTCTAACAGCTGCAAAAATAGTGACAAAAAATGATTGCTATCCTTAGAATTCGCTATAGAAATTACTCATTACATCTTAGGTAGGAGTTGTCGTCTCATTTATGGGATTGCTATTGCTAGGTCACTAGCATTTTTATGTCTTGGTGATTTTGAAGGAAGCGCTAACATTTCTGCTGTTATCAAATCCAGTTGTGCAGTACCACATCTCTACATCATATTTACTTTTGTAATACTGACTGCTGTACATTGGCCCGTTCCAATGGCGCTGGCTGGCTGTTAATGGTATAGGACGTGTATATCGTTGTAATTCATATGTCTATGGTCGACAGGGCTACAATGAAATTGTATCGACTCCGATGGATCTCAGTACGGTAAAGGATAACTTGCAGTGTGACGAGTACGAGACACCGCAGCAGTTCATCGCCGACATGAGACTAATATTCGAGAACTCTCGTAAATACAACACCAACAACAAGTCCAGGGTGAGGTCTTTAGGCTCTCTATTCACTCACACTATCTCGCGTCTGGTAGAAGTTGATGGGTGATTGTCTATTTCCATCCCTTGAAAGTTCTTAATGAATTCTCAAAGAAGACTTGTTCACGACTTCTTATCTTGAGAGCAATTTCAGGGCGAAGAAATAGACAACTGCTGTAAACGGGAAATTTATTGCAAGGAAAAAACAAATACCTTAATTGGGATTTGCTATAATCGCATAAAATACTTTCGCAATATTTTCTCTTTCAGTCATGAGTTACTGGAATTCGCATTTATTTGCAGCGCAAATAATTTATGATTTGTTGAGTTCAGTCAAAATCGCAGTTATTTTTAATCGCAGTTATTTTCCAGTCTACAGTATCAGTTGATGTGTCAATGCGATGACATGTGACATACGACATGTGTCCATTCGGTTGAAGGTGTACAGTATGACAATCAGACTAAAGGCCATGGTCGAGGAGAGGATTAAACTATTGCTGAAGAATCAAAAGAAATTCCAATCTCAACGCTCCAAGTCAAAGAAATCTCTCTCCAGGTACCGAGGAGCTAGATTAATATCAGAATGGCTCGTGCTCGAGGTCCTTTAAAGTTTTAGACTGATTCCCTTACCTGCTTGCAGATCGGGACTGTCCACGGACCCGTTACTCAATATACCTCTACGTCAAAGCTCAAGACTACGCACCAATGTGGTCAACAGCCAATCAGCATCTACCTCAAACAGTTACCACAACAGTGGTCAGTACCTTTAACAAGCACTTGCTACTTGTTGTCTACGTGTTTTCTACTGTATATTCAAACTGATAGAATTTGTTGTTCTAATTTTACTTACATGTACGTACACTACTATGATGTGTAGAGGCAACAACTGGTTGTATGTTACCCAACAATGAATAGGATGTCAAAGTTCTCTCATGTAACCCAAGTCTTCACATAATCTCTCGTACGTTACTCCTCCTGATACAGCAGCCACCGATCTCCACTGTAGATCCTCTCGACGTCTGAGATCATCTCCATGTATCGCATCATGGCGCCTGCTGTGGTTTGAAAATATGTTTGCAGTAGATTCATAGAGGAATGTAGGAACTAGAGACACAACTAACAGGAAAGTGCGTCACGGTAAATTCGGCGTTGAAATATAGAAAACAATGGATGTTCCAAGTTCTTAGCTTTACTAACAGCAAGATGGAACATCAAATTACTGCGATACTATCAACCAATAGCTCTAGTCTGTATGTTCCTCTAAGGGTAGATCTCATAGAAGAGTTTGGCAATGATTGTGGCCACAGAAATCAAGACTCAGACTTAAGTTGACGTCTGCCGGAATTCAGACTTAAGTTGACGTCTGCCGGAATTCAGACTTAAGTTGACGTCTGCCGGAATTCAGACTTAAGTTGACGTCTGTGGGGATGCAATGTCTACTTTTATTGTTTACAGTTGTGTCGGCGCCATCTGCGTCCTCTTCCTCTCACTATGCAACGCGTTCGTCCACCGGACGCCTTCGCCCCAAGAGATTTGCTGACGATATACTCGTGGATTGTAAGTGCCGTCTCTAATGTTATGCTCGCTGTTAAGGTGTGGTTAATTCTAGGGTTGAGCAATGTTCGCATTAATAATGGTAAAATATACCATCTTCAAATAAAACTGCAGCTAATCAAGCAAGGTTTAGCGATTTCAGAAGTAAAAACTCCTCACCTCTTTTAGCCATGCTGTTACTCTCTATAGAACTATGTACAGAAACATTTGCAGTAATTTTCTCAGGAACTTGGCCTGCGTATGGGTCTCCCTGTCACTCCTCAGCTACATGGTTCATCAGCAAGGGTAGTAGAATAGTTCGACTGATAATAGAAAGAGTGTATGTTTTGTTTTCTGTTGGTCCAATTGGCTTGCAATAGCAGGCTCTCTACACCATATGTCAAAACTCAGCGCGACAAATTTATCCTGATGCGCTCCATTCAAAGTTCTACTGCTTACTGACCCACATACATGTCCACTCACCTGTATTCCCCCTTCCCAAGTTCCCGTCTTCTCCCAAGTTCCCATATTCCCTTAAGTTCCCATATTCCCCCAAGTTCCTGTCTTCCCCCAAGTTCCCATATTCCCTCCAAGTTCCCGTATTCCCTCCTAGTTCCCATATGCCCTCCTAGTTCCTGTATTCCCCCAAGTTCCTGTATTTCTGAGACCCTCCAATATCTTAGATGCCAAAATTTAGGTAGAAATTGCTGGTCTTGGTTTCCTAACGTCCTCTTGTGGCTTATTGATTAGATGTTGCTGAGCTGAGATCAAATATAGGATAACCAGAACTGTCGGTAGTAGGAGTTTAAAGCTATAATTTCTCAAAGTTCGGAAAACATAATATCTCGTATTTTAGCCTGACAGGTTGATAGATCTGAGCCTTGTAAGAATCTCAACCCGTAGTTTCATCTGTATGAAAGAAAAACCATAAAACTACCAATATTCCTAAAGCTGCCGTGGGCGCCTGTATCATACTTTGCTTCCATTTTTTGCAGCTAGCAGTTTCAATCAAAGCGCGCGCAAGTCAAAGCCGAGGAGAATCGTTGAGTCGTCAGACGATGGCGATGAGCTGGATTTTGAAGAAGTCAGCCCCATCGCACGCAACCGCAGGTCAAAAGTCACGATAGTAAAGGAGTCGCTTTCAGACTACGACAAAGACACTGGTAGGCTGATGATAGTAGACTCATGCAGCAGTGAATGATGGTGGAGAGTGAAGTGTGAAAGGTTTTGAGTTTGCTTTCTCTCTCTCAGTTAAATTTTGTCAAGAAGCTGTAAAAATAGGCAATTCATATGTAGATGTATAAACTGTGATAAACTTGGAGGTGTTGAAATTTTGTACCGCCTTCTAATATTTTCAGAATTTTCTTCTTCTGGTATACACCATTATATGGAAGGTATCATAGGTTATAGGTTATATGGAAGGTCGGGATGGAAGCGGTTGTGGCAGTAAATTAGCTAATGTCTACAATTGCACAGAACTGAATTTTTTTCACTTTTTTCGCTTCACATGAATACCACCATTTAGGGCTCTCAAACCGGGCCACCAAAAAAATCCTTACAGCAGGTATCAGGAGGCCATCAGGAAAAATTGGATATTTGGCAGTATCGCAGTGCCATGAATAGCCCAGAATTGCCAAATTATTATCATATTTTGTTATTATTATTTTTCTAGTTTTTTAACATAAAAAGCTTACTCTTAGTTCATTTTGGGGATACTTGGAAACAAATTGCTTACTTGTTGCATCACTTTACCAAGCGACGTAAGCTATAACATCCAAAATCTGAGCGAGTTAATGAAAATCCTTATGCTACATGGAATCTGTCCTTTTGTCCTGACACAAGCTGAAAATCTGAACAGTAAGGATTAAATCCGAATAGTTGAGATCCCTGCTATTGATGGCTACATAATAGCGATTTTATTACAGATGAAGAAGCAGGAGAACAAAACTCGTGCTCGGAGAGTACTGATGGGGAGCCAGATGAATTGGATGATGCCGAGGATGAACAAGAAGTGGATATCATCGCTAATGAAGAAGATGAGGAGCTGACAGACGTCAGCGTTGCTTCATCCGAGTCTGAAGACGAACCCATGAAAGTCAATGGACACAGCAACGGTAGAGCCGTGATGAAAAGGAAGCGCAGAGTGTCCCAGCCGTCCAGAGGTAGGAATAAACGAGCTCGTCCGTCTGCCGCCCCGTCGACCAGGCCAATGGTCGCAAATAGCAACGGGCTCACGCGTCATGCCAGGACGTCGCGGAAAGCGGGAATGTACAGGGAGGCTGAGACGGACACCGACTCCGAGGAAGAAATCACCTCCACTATCAGTAGCCGCGGTCGGGTACGCCGGTTGCGCTCTGGACTATTCAATTCTTTGAGGTAGCATTTCTCAGTCTGTCCATCTGGTTTCCTTGCACAGATGTTTACATGTGCCAGTATTGCACATATGTTCCTACTTGTATTGATTTATTGAATTGTTTAGTTATTTTCTAATAAAATAAAATTAAAATGCCTAAAGTTTCATTACATAATATTATATATATTATATTATATATATTATATTATATATTATATTATATATATTATATTATATATTATATTATATTATATATATTATATTATATATTATATTATATATATTAT
>ERZ1740065.2761-NODE-2761-length-10961-cov-6.081606_pt1 | contig 10961 bp, 6 predicted proteins | sample MGYA00581738_ERZ1740065 | MGnify/ENA primary metagenome ERZ1740065 (study PRJEB43018, sample SAMN04849749) | marine metagenome | isolation source: floating plastic debris | place: Pacific Ocean | collected 2008-09-01 | study: EMG produced TPA metagenomics...
CGAGGCCGAGGCGATAGGCGATCGCATTGGCGATGACGGCAAAGCGCTGGCGGAATTTGTAGATGAAGCAAAAAATTAGGTTGCCATGGCGCACGGAAGGCCCGCTGACAAAGAGACCTGGGGTGAGGGTAGATTCGTCATTTTCCGTGAGCGCGGCATAGCCCTCGGACCAATCGAATAGGGGCGCAATCTGTTTCAAACTGGTGTCGAAACCGGTGCAGAGGATCGGCGGATGCGCCGTCATCCACTTTTGGTATTCGCTGTGGATCGCGTAGCCACCAGGGATCGGTTCGACTGCTTCAATGGAGGCGTCACTGACCATGTCCAGACGTCCAGTGCGATAGACAAATTCCAGGCGCTGCAAGGTGTAGGGCGATAGGGAAACGCTGGGATCCGTGTCTGGATCGGCCCAGGCTCCCGTGCGATCGAGCACACCGACTTTCTTCCCTAGCGCGACCAAATTGGCCGCCGCATCCATGCCGCTTTCGTAGCCGCCAATGATGAGGAATTCGTCGCCCTCTAGGTCTGTCCACGACCGAATTTGAGAGTTGTGGAGACAGTGCTCTGCGCCGGGAAAAGCATTGAGATGGGGGTATTGATACTCCCCAGCGGCCCAAATCACAAATTGGGTCGAAATTTCACCGCTGCTGGTATACAGCTTGAAGCCGCCCTGACGCAAGGGCTCAACGGTTTGCACATCAACTTCTGTCTGGATCGGCAACTCAAAGTGTTCGGCAACGGTCTCCAAGTACAAGGCGTACTGCTTGCCGCTGATGTGCTCGCGGCGAAAGGCGATCGCAGGCGAGGTCTTCAAGGTCACTGCATTCAGGTCAAGCAAGCCAAAACCATGGCTGGGGAATGACGGCGTGATGAAGTTCATCTCCTCCGGCCAGCGGCTAAAGGAAGCGCCGACCTGATGACGTTCTAAAAGGGTGAAGCGCTCTAGCCCCAGTTCTTTGAGCACGACGCCACAGCCGATGCCGGCAGCTCCGGCACCCACAATCACAACGTCATAGGACTGATTCGTTTGGGGTTGGCTCACGCTAGTTTATCCGGGTGACAAGACTATTAGAATGATAATCATTATCACAATTTCAGTCTAGGCGCTGATGGGTCACGGTGACCTGGTCAGACCAATGGCGTCAGCCCCCTCTAGCTGGAGCACTCAGCGCGAGTTCATGCCCTGGGGGCTATGCAGCCCTGACGGTAGTAGAAGAGCTGTGGGTATGGATCGAAACGATTAAAGCGACAGGCATTGAGTCGGTCAGACAATGGCGGATTGAGTGGTGCCCTGCCTGGATCTACTTCCTGCCAATGATTTATGCGATCGCTATCGGCGTCAGCTGGCCGCTTGAAACGCCATCAAACGGGTCGCCTCAACATGACCAGAGTGGGTGATAGATCTATAGCGCTGTCGTGCAACAAAGGGCTGACTATACTGAATACGTTTACCCAATGCTCCACATGGGGATATTGGGCTGACTCATTTCCACCAAACATGAATCTTTCCCGACAATACGAGTGCTAGCAACCATGTCAACTCCATCTAAACCATCTGCTGAGCCCTGCGTAACAACCTTCGATGAGTTTGTGCAACTGGCGGATTATTCTCTGATGGACACCTTAAATGCCGATCCTGATGCCACGGTCGATGGTAATGATCACCGTGCTCGCCAGGTTTTTTCGGGTCATTTCGTGCCTGTGACACCTACGCCGCTTGCAGAACCCGAGTATGTAACCTATAGCAGCACTTTCTTTAAAGAACTGGGGTTGAGCGATGAGCTGGCGCTTGATGAAAAATTTCGCCAGGTCTTTTCGGGTGATCTTTCTGCTGCCCACGAGCCCATGCGACCGGTTGGTTGGGCAACGGGCTATGCCCTGTCGATTTATGGCACCGAATATATCCAAAATTGTCCATTCGGTACGGGGAATGGTTATGGCGATGGTCGGGCGATATCTGTGTTTGAAGGCATCATCAATGGCCAGCGTTGGGAAATGCAATTGAAAGGGGGTGGCCCAACGCCTTATTGCCGGGGTGCCGAAGGGCGTGCCGTCCTCCGTTCAAGTGTGCGTGAGTTTCTAGCTCAAGACTATATGCAGGCTTTAGGGGTGCCCACATCGCGCTCTTTGACCCTGTATGTGTCTAAATCGGAGACCGTGACCCGGCCTTGGTATTCCCAAGACTCCTGCTCCACCGAGCCTGATGTTTTGGTGGACGATCCTGTAGCTATTTCCACGCGCGTTGCCCCCTCCTTTTTGCGCGTGGGTCAGCTAGAGTTATTTGCCCGTCGTGCCCGTAGCAATGCTCATCCAAACGCATCAGAAGAGTTGCGTATGATAGTCTCTCATTTAATTGAGCGAGAATACAAAAGCGACATTAATCAAACCCTTGATTTTGCCGATCAACTGGTTGAGTTGGCCGAGCTATTTCGCCAGCGTCTCACGTCACTGGTGGCCAATTGGCTACGTGTTGGTTATTGCCAGGGTAATTTTAATAGTGACAACTGCGCCGCTGGTGGCTTTACCCTCGACTATGGACCCTTTGGGTTTTGTGAAATTTTTGACCCTTGGTTTCAACCTTGGACTGGCGGCGGTCAACACTTTGCATTCATCAATCAGCCAAACGCAGCAGAAGCTAATTATTATATGTTTTGGAAAGCTGTGAGACCGTTACTCTCAGGAAATCCTGACGCTTTAGAACAGTTTGACCAAATAGGTCGTGGCTTTTCAGAAGCCATGCAAAAACAAATCCAAAAAATGTGGGCGGCCAAACTTGGCTTAACTGAATTTAACCCAGAGCTATTTAAGACATTAATGCAGTTAATGACCCACTCAGATGTGGATTACACCATTTTCTTCCGCGAGTTATCCCACATACCAGACGATGTCTCAGCCTTGAAAAAGAGCTTCTATGGTAAAACGTCACAACAATTTGAAGATCAATGGCAAGCTTGGCTAAAAAGCTGGCGCGGCCTGATTAACGACGGCCCAGTTGAGATACCACTGGCTGAGATATCCACAAAGATGAAACAGACTAACCCCAAATACACCTGGCGAGAGTGGCTAGTTGTCCCGGCCTATCAACAAGCTATGCAGGGTGACTACTCGTTAGTGAAAGAGTTGCAAGCAGTCTTTAGCTCTCCCTATGATGAGCAATCACAAGACGTCGAAGATAAATACTATCGTCTAAGACCTAGCGCGTTTTCTGACGTGGGTGGCGTGTCGCACTATAGTTGTTCATCTTGATGACGACGCGGCGATCGCCTGCCGAGCCATCAGTCCTATCACAAACCCCACCGACTGTTCGCGGGCGAGGTCTTTAAGGTCACGGCATTCAGGTCAAGCAGGCCAAAACCATGGCTGGGAAATGACGGCGTGATGAAGTTCATCTCTTCCGGCCAGCGGCTAAAGGAAGCGCCAACCTGGTGTCGGTCTAAAATTATGAAGCGCTCTAGTCCCAGTTCTTTGAGCACAACGCCGCAGCCAATGCCAGCAGCTCCGGCACCCACAATCACAACGTCATAGGACAGCTTTATTTGAGATTGGTTCACGCTGGTTTACCCGGACAACGAGACTATTAGAATGATAATCATTATCAAAACATCAGTCCAGTGGCTGTCGGGCCGTAGTTATACGGACAGACTAATGGCGTTGTCCGCTTTAGCTAAGTCACTCAGCGCAAATCCATACAACGGGCAAATTGCGAGGCGCACTCGCCCGCACCGCGTTGATGCCTATGATTTCAATGCCTAACACTTTTTGATAAAGAAACAATATTGCGTTCAGGGCTTGATTTTGGGTGGCCGCCGCGACCTGTTGATTGACTGCCAAATCGCTCAGGAATGCCTCAATCTCATCTCGTCCCATCTCTCTAGGATGTCGTTTTTGATGGAACAAAATGTAGCGCTTTATCCATTGGACATATGTTTCTTCGGTGCGGTAAGCATAATGCCGCAGACGCATGACCTCACGGACTTGCTCTAGCAGCTTCTTCGGTTTTGGTTCCATAAATTTTCAGGCAGACTCAGTAATCAAAGTGTCGAAAGGCACACAATGGTCTTTTTGTACTATATCTGAAAATATGTGGAAACTTTCTCGCGATCGAGCGGAATCGGAATAATATGCAGAAAGTTTCTCGCGATTTACCTAGATCTGCTTGATCGTAAGAAACTTTCTCGCGATCCACCCGAATCGGGATGATATACGGAAACTTTCTGTCTAATAACATTGTTAGCCTGCCGAGTTGTTTGTTGAGGCTGTTGCTACAAGCATATCTATAGAAGCCATAGACTGACTGACCAAAAACTGTGTATTAGAGTCGAATCGTCAGGATAATATCCGATTTCATGAAATTTTAAAGCTTACTGAAGACATCGCCGAATGCCTGTAGCTATGATTAATCGCTACAGTTTTCCTCAATATGTTTAGTAACGAGCTTAACCCTGAGCAAACTGCGATTACTAGCCACACTGAAGGTGCAATTCTAGTGCTTGCTCCAGTTGGTACAGGTAAAACTCGTGTGTTAGCTGAGCGAGTCTTACGTGCGATCGATGATGGCGTTTCTCCTAAACGTATCCTCTGCTTAACATTTACAAATCGAGCCGCCAAGGAAATGAGTGAGCGGCTATCCAGTTTCTGCCCAGACCAGTTTCAAGATCTAACAATCAAAACCTTTCATGGATTGTGTGCTTTTATCCTCAGAAGTGAAGCCCGCGAGTTTGGGCTACCAGCAGATTTTGTAGTCTATGATGATGCCGACTGTATTTCATTAGTCAAAGAAGTTTTTAATTTATCTGATGAATATGAGGCTAGACAATTATTTTTTAGCTTAGCTAATTGCAAAGTTGAAGCTGTGAGAGATGCCTTATCGTTGCATAATTTAGCTGAAAATTTATACGCTCCTCTTGGAAGTCATGTAGCAAAACTTGCTACACAGTATCAAGCTGTTCTTCAGAATCGCCATGCTTTAGACTTTGCTGATCTTGTTTTTTATTTGCGTTTGATGTTCACGCAAGAGCAAGAAATTAGAGAGCGTTGGCTACATAAGTATGATTTTGTTCAAGTAGATGAGGTTCAAGATACTCACTTGTCAGAATATAGAATTGTTAGACACTTAGCTAGAAGAACTGGCAATCTAGCAATGATTGGTGATTTGGATCAAACTATTTATCAATGGAGAGGATCTGAACCAGAGAAAGTTATTCAGCGATTTCGTCAAGACTTTAGCCCTACAATATATTCTTTAACCTGGAACTACAGATCAACAAAGACTTTGCTAAATGCGGCTTCTGGTTTCGCTGATTCATTTGAGGAACGACAAACAAAGATTAAACCAGCACCTGAATGTGAGGTAGGGAAACTGATTCAAGTGCATTGTGCGAGTCATGAAATAGCTGAAGCAGAATGGATTGCTCAAAAAATTCAACAACTGGCTGATCATGAAGAAGATTATGATTATAGTCGAGTTGCAATTCTCGCTCGTAGTCATAAACGAACAGAAGTTGTAAGCCAAACCCTAGAGCGCATGAATGTTCCTTGCGTTACGGTTGAGCAATTTCAATTCTTTATGCGCCAAGAAGTAAAAGATGCACTTGCTTATCTATGTCTCATTATCAACCCTTTTGATACTGGTGCTATGCGTCGGATATTACTGCGCCCCAGGCGTGGAATTGGCGACGCAACAATCAATGCGGTTATTGAAGAGGGTAGAGACTGTGGCTTTAATTTGACAGATATGGCTTTAACTCAAACTTTTGAAGATGGAGACCCTTTTAGTACATTATTAGAAGCGTATTCTTCAAAAGCTATTACTGTCTTTGATGTAGAGACAACAGGTTTTTCTATTGACCAAGATGAAGTCGTTGAAATTGCAGCTATTCGTTTGGTTAGAGGGAAAATTAAAGCTGAATTTCATGCTTATATTGTCAATAATGTAAGCGTTGGTGATTCAGAACGAATACATGGCTATAGTGATTTATTTTTGGCAGAATTTGGACGCTCAGCCGAAGATGTTTTTGCTGATTTTTTTGATTTTTCTGAGGATTCTATACTAATCGGCCATAACGTAAGTTTCGACATCAAAATGGTAACGGCTCATGCACAACAAGTTGGAATCAATGTCCCAAAACTAAAATGGGAAGATACTTTGGTACTGGCAAACCGTTTTATAGAATCTGAGCGTTACAGTCTAGAAGTATTAGCTCAGAATCTAAACCTTCAGCATCTACCTAGCCATAAGGCAATGGATGATGTAAGAACAACAATTGATTTATTAATATTTCTCATGCCATTAGTTGAATGTAAGGCAGATTACCGACAAGCTTTGACATATCGATATGGAGAGTTTTTTGAAATAATTGCTCATCAGATGGAGCATTGGCGTAATATTAGCCAATCACTTAGGCCTGCTAACTTATTAGAAAAACTGCTAGTTGAGTCTGGCCTATTCGAGTATTATCAGGCGGAAGAAAGCCGTTTTGAAAATCTTTTCTCTCTCGTCAATTTTTTCCAAGATTGGGATGACCTTAATCTTCATCCTGATACAGCTTTGCGTAGCATCCTTGAATTCACGGCTCTTGCAAAGAATTTAGACCAAGTTTCCCAAGATAACAATCAAATTCCTATCATTACTGTACATCAATCCAAAGGATTGGAGTTTGATAGTGTTTTTATTGCAGGTGCTACCGAAGACGAATTTCCAAGTTTCTTGAGTGTTCGCAATAACAACATAGAGGAGGAGAAAAGATTGTTTTATGTTGCTATAACAAGAGCGAAGAAGAACCTCTTCATATCGTCTCATGCTAAAGATTCTCAAGGCTACTCTAAATATCATAGTCGATTTTTAAACAGCATTCCCAAGGAGTATACTCTGTGAACTATACAGAACCCAGATATTACACCTTTCATTCTAGGATCGTTGAAGTTTATCAAACTGTCCATCAGTGGATTGACACTAATGTTTCAGAGGCCAGTGGCTATAGGGATTTACCGTACAAAAATTTGAAACAAAAAATTTTAGCAACTGATTGGAAAAATATTGCCTTCCAATATTATGCTCTTTTCCCGACACATTATTTTAAGGCTATTTATACTCTAGATACTGTTATAGGAGAAGAGAGGCTTTTAAGCTGGTTAAGACATCAACAAAAAATTTGCCTACTAGACGTTGGTTGTGGCGGCGGCGCAGCTTCTGTTGCTTTTGTAGATTCAGTTATTCGATTAAAAGAGCAAGGGAAATTAACAAAAGATATTAATGTCCTCCTTATAGGCGTTGACCCAACCACTAGCGCTATTGGGTTATACATCCAGACTATAGAAAAACTAAAAGAATTAACTTCTGATTTGATTAATCTAGAATTCAAGTTTGTTTTTGAAGGTTTCCCGAATGCAGTAAGTTCTATTGAACGATACCTGAAAGAAGATTTGGAAATATCTAAGCTTCCAGGTTTGTCTAATACTTTAGTAATGCAGCTAAATGTAATTTCCCCCTTTAGTCAAAATTATAGAAATCGTCAGGCGGAATTTGATAGATTAAGAGCAATAGGAATAGATGTTGATAATTCCTCTGTGGAAAGTGATTCAGGTCTTGGAACTGCTGAAGCTCAAGCTTATAAGCAATTAATAGAAAGTGTTCCGGTTGATGTGATGCATATTGTCACAATTGGAACCAAGAATATGGAAAAGCAAGTACAGGAAGGAACAAATAGTGAAACCACTCTTGAACAGAGAATTCAAGAGATGTCAGTCACATTAAGACAAATTATTTCGAATAGACACTCTATAGATCACGTTGACTCGGCAAATCATGTTGTTCATTTTGAAAATCCTCCAAGTTGTCATTGGCGTGATAAAGGTGTAACACGATACCACACAGACTTTTATATTGATTTTCAAACGATTTATAATGTTGATCGAGAAGACGACGAGGATTGGATTGGAATTATCAGTCTCGAAAATCTTAGACTAGCCTGGGCAAGAGCACGAAATAATTTATTTCGAGAGACACTATGCGACGAAACTGAAATTCGTCTGTTTGATCTAAATCTTGAATTACGTCTAGATGAACTGCAAGAGCAATTATGTGCATATGCTACTGACGTAGCTCTGACTGATGAAATGGTTTCATATACAGTCCCAAAAAACCTGACGGTTACACGTCCAAAAGGGCTTTCACGCATTGAAGAAGAAATTTTATCAGTAGCCATCATCCAGAAGTTAGGAGATAAAGCTTCAAAATTGAGAGGAAGTAGTTATGCCTACAGGCTTTCTGGCAGATATGGCAATCGAGACACAGAATATTTATATGAATACTGGTTCAATGCCTACTGTTATTACATGAGAAAAGCGAGAGATAGCGCCAGAAATTATCTCAATGGAGCAATTCTGAAAGTAGATATCCAATCTTTTTATACAAAAATCATTCAGGATCAGCTTTGCAATGAACTTTCTAGAGAGTTAACAGTTAGTGAACGAGTTCGTTGGTTAATTCGCTTATTACTTTCTAAAGACATTGATGAACATGATTTGGGTCAAGGCATTACTCAAGGCAGTCTTGGTTCTGGATTTTATTCCAATATTTATTTGACTTCTGTAGATACAAAATTTGGCAACGGTAATGAATGGGGTGTTGAACTTCATCGATATGTTGATGACATGATTTTAGTCATCCCAAATTCAGAAGACATAGACACTGTTGAAGAAACCTTGAAGGCAGAACTTAGTGTTTTAGGGTTAAACCTGAACGACTCAAAGACAGAAAAGATTGATGTACCTACTTTTTTAGGACAATCTGATGAAGATAATTACTTAGAAAGTCTGAGTGCAAGATTTGACAGTGTTGTTAATCCGCTTTGGATCTTAAATTCAGGACATAGAGCGATCTTTGCAAGCTCTTATCATAATGATGCTCAATGGTGGCACAATATTGAATGTTATCAGCAATGTTTAAAGGCCATAAGTATTTATAAGAACGCAACAGATTTGAGTCGAAGCATATATAAATATTTATTTAACGCTAAAAAACGCGAACGAGATTTGGCACAGCAAAAAGAAGTTCTAGAGCTTGAAGGAGAGCTAGAAGCAACACAACCACCAATCGAAGACTCTAATAGCGAAATTCTTCAATGGGCTAATAATTTTGCTAATGCTAATGCTCTCTGGGTAAACTATAAAAATGAGTTGCGGCAGGAACTAGTTGTTCTATTTCAAGATAGTTGGCAGCAACTACGTGATTCAGATGCTGAAAATCCTAATGAAATCCGACGGTTGCAACGATATATTCGTTTTGCGTTATTTAGACTATCAGTTTTGGGGCTTGAAAATATCCTGACTCCGCTCATGGAGATTTTGCGTGATTCCTTCTGGATTATTCGTGATCCTATCAATGCTCTAGAAAGCCTCGCTCGACAAGGCTATCATACTGAAATTAGAAGCTTATTGAGACATTATCAAGCTCTGCAACAGCCTTGTGAATATCTGAAAGCGATCACAATCAGAGCTATGCGTTTTCTACCTGATATTAATGCTGACGAATGGGAAACAATTGTTAGCATTGCAACTGTCACTGATGGTTCTGGAAGTTTTATCGAAAAACTAATGGCGACTGAAACTTGGCTATATCTCGGACATAGGTATAGCGATTTTAGGCAAGATCATCATATTGAAGCTGTAAAAATGGCTCTTTTATTTGAGCCACCTCCGCCAAGTCGATTAGAGAAAAATTACTTACTTATTTTGGGACAGTTTGAGCTCGCTGCAGTGCAGGATTTCTCAGTAAATTCCAATGATCCGATGCTTGAAATAGCTAGGGATATCGCATTACAAGGCAATCCATCTGAAATCTTTGATCTGCCAGAGCTTAAAATTCTTCGGGAGAACTACTACAGTGGTCAAGCTCCTACCGATAACGAAGAGGGATCGCCTTAAAGTAATCAAATCAATCAGGAAAAGAAAGTTATTTTGCCAATTGACATCGGCTAACACTGCGTTGGTGCGGCGGAGCAAAAACCATCAACTACAATTCAAGATGCTGACCGCCGCACAACTCCAACGTTAGGCTGAAGTGCTTGGTGTCAAGTAGATAGACGTTGAGTTGGTAGCTAGTAGCTGTGCCAGCATAGAAGTCGGCCAGTGACAGAAATCGAGATGAGTGGGATTGATCGCAAAATCATCCTTGATCGTCGGCACTTAGCCAAGCACTTGCCGAATACTCCCCAAAGCGATCGTCTCATGCGGCGAGGGAGAGCAGCCCACGTCTTCAACGATGAAAACACCCTGCTCCGAGTCGCGCAAGCTATCATCTTGGAAGGTACTCACACAGGTTTTTTCAGAGTATATGATCGCTACGGGTTGATGTTCGCCGAGGCTATTGGCGTCCGCATCGACCCCACTGGCTCAAAGATTCCTTTGTTCTATGGTGAGGTAAAGATTGATGCAGACAACAAATACCACCCCATCCCCCGCACCCAGCCTAGCGAAGAATAACTGGAACTTTCTGGAAGTTTGGGTTGACCCTATGCAGTCACCCCCTTATCTCCTCATGCTTTTGGGAGATAAATCGGGTCATTGTCAGATTTTTGATCCTGCCAAACAGTACAAGTTAGTTAAAGGTTGTGAGAGTTACGCTCAAGCTCAGCTTTGGTTACTTGAGGATGAGTATGAACCGCTGGAAGGTCGCTTGTCGGAAGCTGAGTTATAGAAACGACTTCTGTGAAAGGCTTGGCGCTAGATAACTTCGCCACCCGAACCCGACTGAACTGATCGGACCTCATCAAATTTTAGGCGGGGGATAACTTCATTCGCTTACTGCTCTAGCAGGCGGGGCATCAACTCCACCAGATTGCAGGGCCGATGGCAGGCATCCAGTTGGTCGTTAATCAGGGCATTCCAGCCAGTGCGGCAAGCTCCCGATGACCCTGGCAAGCAAAAAATGTAGGTGCCGTTGGCGACCCCCGCCAGGGCGC
>ERZ1740065.2762-NODE-2762-length-10960-cov-11.809445_pt1 | contig 10960 bp, 14 predicted proteins | sample MGYA00581738_ERZ1740065 | MGnify/ENA primary metagenome ERZ1740065 (study PRJEB43018, sample SAMN04849749) | marine metagenome | isolation source: floating plastic debris | place: Pacific Ocean | collected 2008-09-01 | study: EMG produced TPA metagenomics...
ACTCTGTAACTCTTGTAACTCTGTAACTCTTGTAACTCTGTAACTCTTGTAACTCTGTAACTCTTGTAACTCGACATGAGTGAAGTCACGTTGGTAAGGATGGAAGAAGTGTTGGTGTTGGGCACAGCATGAACATTTTATGAATGAAGTATTTACTAGGCGTGGGAGGACACATGCTAAAACTAACTATACACTAGGAGAAGACAATTCCTTCACTGGCATGCATATCAACTTTTGCTATGAACTCAACAGGAGCCAACATAGATGTGGGTCACCACTACAATAGAGCGAGGTACGCTATGGAGGAGACAGTTGCTCTAGACGATGCCGTACAGAGGGTGATGGATCGAACTTCTACAGAACATACCCTAGTGGTGGTCAGTGCTGACCACAGCCACGCCTTCTCTTTCGGCGGTGAGTCATGAACAAACATGGCTGCCCATGAAAATCCCAACAATCACTCGCAATGGAGCAGCCGTGGCTGGGAGGTTAGCGCTGTCGGCCCACCCCCTCCTCCTACCCCCTGTGCCCCTGTGCCCCTGTGCCCCCAGTGCAAGATGTCCCGAGTTTGATTTCCAGTGGGCATACGACCCTAATTGCTCCCGTCCTGCGCCAGTAATTTCTGTGGTCATGCAGTTAGTATAGTTTCAGGGTACCGCAAGAGTGGAATCGTTAGTGGTGGAAATATTTAACGTTTCTTCCAAATGAGCATCGTAGCGAGAAAATTTTAGCAGTTGTGGATGAAGTCCATTCCAAAAATAGAGTAGAAATACCTCCCCAACAAAAAATAGCAGTTTCTATGAGGTCACGAACATGTCTACGATCATCGGAGTTTTCAATTAACTATGAGATGATAACTCCGAAAAGTGTTCATGATGTGACAACTCCGCTGGAAGCCCTATTGCATTTATCATTAGCGATATCCTTTAAATCACTTTTTGGGTAAATATTTTCCCATGCTAAACTTTCTACTCTCTCACCCCCACAAAAAAATTGGTACTTATCTTTCTCTGGGAGTGACCAGTCCACTAGCAGTGATTACAGGTAGCTCACTGGTCACATGAGGAATATGAACTGGGATTTTTTATGAATTAACTCAAAATTTTGCAAATTTTTTGGTTCAAAATACTATCCTAAAGAAATGTCATTGAATGCAGTAGAAACTATGCTACCAGATGTCTGTCATGAGTCTTCTACCTCCTGTTGATATACGGAGTTGTTCACTCTCCGCTTTTGCTGGCATCATCTTCTATTGACAAGGCTATGCGCTCAGAGGGAGAGACATCATGTCAGTAGCGGATGGGGTGGATCCAGCGTATAATGAAGATGAAGATGGCTACGATTTCACTCTCCTTTCCTACGGTAACGGACCAGGATATAAGAAAGCCCTTAGAAAGGAAAACATCACAGACGGTAGTTTTAGTAAGTAAATGTTACTTGGGACAGAAATCTATGCTGTAGAGGCACTAGCATCACCGTTGAATGCACTCATTGCCATCATGAGAGCACAACTCCAGTTTATCTTCTTCGTTTCGTTGCCAGAGGTCGATCAAGTCTACATGTCTAGCTTCCCTCTGCAGTATGAGACCCACGGCGGTGAGGACGTCAGCATTCATGCCTCCGGACCGATGAGTCACCTGTTCTTTGGTGTTAGAGAGCAGACCTACATACCCCATGTGATGGCCTATGCTGCCTGCGTTGGCAGCAACCAGGACCACTGCAGCAGTAGCAGTGATGGTAACTTAGCCAGCCACCCTAAAGGGAACGTGATGGTTCTAGTACTCCTTGCCACTCTGGCCTTACTATGCAGCGTGGCGCAGTAGTAGTATCTGACTGTTACACAGGAGAATACTTAGAAACCATGTTATCGTGGTACATTATACTACTATAACTAGTCTCTGAGACGCAACAATCATACTATTGCACTACTATGGCTGCAATCTAATATTCAACGGTAACGACAGCGCTCTGACAGCACTGATTAAATCTCTAACAACTGCCGAATTACTGGGAAGTGCAGATAGGAAATACAAGACTAATCACATCAACTGAATCATCTCATCAAAGTGGTAGTGCTTGTTATATCAACCAGGTCCCTGTGTTAGCCTGCTGTCCAATTGACAGCCAATTAGGTAAAAAGTCATCTTGGTTCGGTCGGAGGTTTTTGAGAGACCCGTAGAGTCCGGGAGAATTCACTGAGACATTCTATGCCAGAATATTGTTTGCTAACAATTCTTGAAACTAAATGCTACCCTCTCCTTATTATACTTCACATAGCATGGCTAGTGCAGGTTGTAACATATTAGTATAAATAAAGTATGAAACTTCAATTCCTAATTAGCGACATCACTTCCTCTGACTAATAAAGTTGACCTCTCAGCGTTTTCAATGTGCAAATTTACCAGCAATACCATTTGCAGCATAAGAGGGAAGGAGAGCACAACTCCTTAGGAAAGTTGTCTGTTAATTTCTGGTCACTTTGAGATTCGAGGAAACAGTTAAACATATTACACCCCGGCTCCTGCAAATCTCCGTAAGGATTTTAGAGGATGGAACTGTCTTCAAAAACCTATGAGTTGCCTCAGCATACATTGATCTGAGTCCGAAAAAAGGAGCAGGGAACCTAGTTTTGACAAGATGACAAGCTGCACTGGATGGATTGGTTCTATTCTACAAGACCACTGCTGGAGCTGTCACCCCCTGAAGAGAAATCAGGATCAGCTTCCTATCATGCTAGAATCATTCATACGCCATGCTATAACCATCTACCAATTCAGATCGTGTACATTCCATGTCAATACCACTCATACTCCATATCAACATCATATGTGTAGCGTGCAGAGACAGAGCCAGGTGTAGTTTAAGATCTACTCTTCTTATCTATAGGTGAAGTGTGAGAATGCTGAGCGACATAGAGCGACATAGAGCGCTATCAGCTCACTACAAACAGTGAGCAGAGCCACTTGATCGTGAGAAGATCTTAACAGCTTAGCCTCGATGGAATGTGACGGGTCCATCTTGATACATGAAGTGATGATTGAAACGTTTTGTCTAATGAATGTTGGTTTATGCAACTTCAAACATCTGGTCAATATAAGGCGTCTTGTATCGGTAAAATATGCATCGGTCAAGTGCTGATATAAGGATCTTTGTGCTTTGCAAAGCACGTAATTCATCGTGCTCACTAACAAAAATATGCTAGTGGTTTCAAGTGGGTTCTAAGAGTCTGTGGTGAGGATAATCTAACGCAACTGAGCCAAACAAGCTGCCCAGGGAACATCAAGCAAAGTTATCTTTATTTCTTCTCAGTTTCTAAAACTGCTCTGAAATCGGAGTCATAAAACCTGAATGGTTTGACTCTATGGTCAAAGTTGGATCCAATTTTAACAGCAAGACTAGTGCGTAGTTGTTCAAATCCACAGCATCCCTCCCATACTACCTGATCACATTGAATACGTTATAACTTTCACCTCCTGTCCCTCAGCTGTCAATTTGTAATTGATTGACCATTCCATGCTGATTAATCACAATTCGTTTCGTTGCCGTTGGCAACTGGTTGCTATAGAGCGTACCAGAAAGTCTTCCCTCTACACGGCGTGTGGGCTCATCACTCATTGATCGTGACAGGGAAACAAATGCATCATACTCCTTCCTTACTCATATCCTAGCCTCCATTTCTTCCACGGAATCTTAGGTCACAACAAACATCAGTGTAATGAGCTACTAAACAGCTATGAGACTAACTGGCAGTTTAAGAAGTGTCCTAAGCCTGGAACATTGATAATATATTATGGTAAGGTATTAGTATCTGACTCTGCCTGTTCCTCTCAATGTCCACAACTTCTCGCTGAGTGAGTCTTCTTCTCACTCCTGCCCCTCCCCACCCTGTGATATATGACATCGCCATCATCCAGAGGTTATATGGGAATATGTAGTGAGATGCATTACAAAGGCACAGCCACAATAGTAACTCAATATACTACAACTGACTGGAACCAACACTGGAGACAATGAGCCTGCAGTGGCAGTAGTGGAAGCATTGGCAATCACCCTGCATCTCTCAACTAAGGAGATAGGAATGATTGGTACCTCTTACATCCTATAGTACACGGATTCAAAGCTTCATTCAATCAGAAAGAGGCTTACAAAGTACTGAGCAGTCAACCGACTAGCTTAATGTAGAGATGGAATGCATCAATTACTGTCCTATAAATCCACTTCAAATTTCCATAGTCTTCTATCAGAACTCTTTGAGGCTGACTATCTGAAATCCAGTCCTGCCCTCATCCCTCCATGCTGTGACTGGATTAGTAGGGAGATGGCAAAGCGCAAGTAGTAACGCTTTCACTGCTCTTTAATGAACTACTGGATAGCATTTCTGACACTGAATACAAGCAGGTGTGACATGGGATATCAATTAACATTGCAAACGTACTCCAATAATTGTCATCCATCCACTAGCCAATCAGACTTCTACAATAGTTAAAAAATCTATGTACTAGCCATAGTTCATCTTACCTAACACTGTGCTATATTATGCGTAGCCGAAAGCAATGAGCCAAGCCATATTATGACAGTATTTATGACCGATGTTTGGCTGGCTGGGCTGGATGTTTACTACATAGGGCCAGAGTTCATTGTTTTTTCAAGTGCTCTATCAGTTGGTGATCCCGAAGGCAAGGATGAGGCCAACATTTTTCTACCTGGTGCTTCTCTCCTCTCTGGCTTGTGTGAAAGGCAATTGGGGTGAGTTGACCATGTATAACAGCTCGCTTTAATTAGGTCATGACTAGTCTGTAGTAAATGAGTATTTGTTGGGTTATGTAAGGTCAGCTAGCTGCTCTTGTAAATACAGAGGTACAGTTACACCAGGAATCACAGGGAACTACTGTAACTACTGCTAGACTTACTGCTGTCTACTCACCGATATGAGTGAAAGTTCAAACTATCTGCGTAGTGGAAACACTAGTATTAGGACCAAACATACAACGGTACTGCTGGTCAGGCCGAAACTAGGTTCCATATTGATACTTGATGCCGGAGTCTATGCGGTGCACAGCTATAGAGAGAAGGTTTCTCTAACTTGTTGCTGTTCATTGAATACTCTTCAGATGTTGTACTGTTTCACACGAAGATGAGAGATGAGCTGAGTATTACTCTGTCCACTTCCTGCCTTGGTTGGCGCTTTACTCACTGATGTTACTTTTTTAGATAAGGACTACTGGTTTTCTGAAGCCGATACACAGATTAAGAAGGCTCTCGATGCACAGAAACTAAATCTGAACACGGCTAAAAATATAGTACTAGTCATTGGCGATGGAATGAGCGTAGCAACAACCACTGGTAAACCAATATATGTCACTAAATGTCCTTCCGTCCACCTCCCTGTTTCATCATGTCTCCGCCTCTCCTCCCTTCCATCTCTCCTCCTCTCCATCACGCCTCCTCTCTGTCTCACCATATGTCCTACTCCCCATCTCTCCTCCTCTCGGTCTTTTCATGTTTCCTCCTCTCCACCTCTCCTCCTCTCCGTCTCTCCTCCTATCCGTCTCCCCTCCTCTCTCTTGCTTCCTTTCTCTCTTACTTCCTCTCCTTCTTGCCTCCTCTCCCTCTTGCCTATCTCCTCCTCTCCTCTGTCTCTCCTCCTTGGTCTTTCACCTGGTATGTCTCTGTACCTCCCTTCCCCTCATTCTCTCCTACCTATCTCTTCTTCATGGTATCCATTATGACTTTTGCCTTCTCTCCATACGTTCCTTATATCTGCCTGTGCCAGTTTGTATGCAAATTGATCAGACGCTAAGTCATCAGTTGAATAAATGATATGCAGTTCCCAACAACGGTGAATCAGACTGAAAGTAAAAAGTGCTTCCTTTTCAGATTATATCTGAATCTAAAAGAGCCTTCCGTTCATCACGCGCTCAATGAGCCGAATATAGCCCATCTATCTCCGTACAGGAAAACATGTGTTGTGATCATGGGTTCGTTTGATTTGGTAGCGGCAAGGATATTCAGAGGTCAACAGACTTCTGGCATGCTTGGAGAGGAGGCCTCTCTGTCATGGGACAAGTTTCCTAACACGGCTCTTAGTAAAGTATGTAAGAGATGGTAACTCCTCATAAACTTCCATACAATTTTCATCATCACAGGGTTGTCTTCTCTTGCTGGCAGACATATTGCACAGACATGATGGTGACTGACTCTGCGGCGAGTGCGACAGCGTACCACAGCGGAGTCAAGACTAAGTATGAGGCTATCGGAGTAGATGATACTGTCGTCCGTAAAGATTGTTCTACAGTGGAGGCTGCTAAAGTTTCATCAACCCTGGATTGGTCACTCGATGCTGGTGAGCTGTCATTGGCTGGCTGGTGTGCTTTACTGTAGGACCATATTTGACAGAAACTGAAATCTTTGCATTTCCTTCAAAATCATCAAGAAATGAAAATATTAACGATCTAACGGTAGTTATCACACAAAATGGAAAGACAACTCCTATATAATTTATAAACATCATAGGTCCAGCATTTGTTACTCTCCTATCGGCAGATGCTTCAGTTTCATAAGCGCTAGCGTTACACAGGTGGTACGCAGGTGGTACGCAGGTGGTACACAGGTGATACACAGGTAGTACGCAGGTGGTAAACCTGTAAGTAATCTTACGAAGGCATACTAACATACTAGCACCAGCATATGACACCAGCACGCCTGCTGATGGGAGAGTAAAACGCCCCTTAGTTTCCATAACGCAATGTAATAATGGCGATGATTTCCCTCGCTATTCTCGTTGCGGTTATAATACCGCTTTCAAATCTGGTTCTACAGTATTCTATCACATTCTATACACATATTCCCATCATTCCTATTCATGAAGTCTTGCTTCACCATGATTCATTTGAAACATAGTCACAAAATGAATGAGCAACCATGGTCCAATCAGCTCTCTGCATGTGCTTGGAATGAGGAATGAAAGATTGCTCTAACGCTCTGACGGTTTGGTAGTTATGAGAGTTTGAAAGACGCTACATTATTTTCCTTCCAAGACTCAGTAAAAATATGCATCAATCTAGCTCCTATAATTCTCCTAGATCTCCCGCCTTACAAACAAATGTCACGTCTCACATTTCACATGCCACATTTCACGTGTCACAGGTAAATCAGTGGGGATAGTGACTACTGATGCTGTGGTCGGAGCCTCTCCATCCGCTGCATACGCTCACGCTGCCTACAGGAACTGGAGAGCCGATTCTGAGCTGCCGGAGGAGGCTAGAGGTAAATGTAAGGACATTGCAGCGCAGCTAATCGAGGATAACCTTGACATTCAGGTACATTAATTAAAACTCATTAACACATTATTACCCACTATGAGATTTTATATAGTATTTATGTGTACAATGGCATTTGCTACTCTTCTATCAGTAGGGATACCAGTTTCATATGCCGTTGTTAAGCCGTTGTTATGCCGTTGTTATGCCGTTGTTATGCCGTTGCTATGCCGTTGTTATGCCATTGTTAAGCCGGTGTTAACCTGGTATTACACTAGTGTTTAGTCTATACTTAGCACGCTATCACGACTATAACAAGCATCAGCTTAACAACAACACTTATGTTAGTGTTGCATTTTAATCGAGTTACTCTAAGATTAACGAAGATTAATTTCTCAGAAGATTAATTTCATTCCACAAGATTAATCTTCTGGCCAGTTTGAGGGTACATTTCTCTGAAAACTAAGAAAAACATGCTACAAAGATCTGTGGACAAGTATGATCGCATATTTATCAAAGCAAACTGCACACCAGTGCAGTTGAATACCACTAATGACCCACTAAAGTCGCTAAATTGATGTCAATGCCAGCTGCTGCAGCTGGTAGCAATGATACTGTTGTGAATTATACAGCTCAGGAACTAATTCGTGGTGGCAAGATTGAAATAAGATTAATTCAATATTAAAAATATTAATCGGATGATCAATCGAGATCGATTGTTCTGAACAACGCAGCACTATTTATGAAACCATAAACTAATTCACCTACCGATGGGAGAATAAAAAATACATTCATCTACATTACATTTGAAGTTATGCTGTACATGGCTGAGAATGATTGTGATTGATGATCTACACTGCTTATTATTCTATCAGGTCATCCTGGGCGGTGGTAGGAAGTACTTCCTACCAAGCACAACCGAGGATCCTGAATGTTTGGGTACATATGGTGCGAGACAAGATGGCCGAAATCTTACTCAGGTAATGTGCAGGAACTGGAGTCTGGTGTACGAGGGGGTACCTGGCAGGCATCCTGAACCACTACTCCTTCCTCACGAAAATCCATTCTTAGTGCATTCATTTAAGACCCGTTCACACTAGAGCTTCTCAGCCTGAAGCTGCGGCTATTGTGGCGGAAATAGTTTCACAATAGCTGCTTAGTGGTGAAGCTCTGCAGCTAGACTTGAATTCATGCTCCTGAGCATACCTTCCTGGCTTAGAATGCGGGATATTCGACTTTTCTGATTTTCGACGAGTCAGAGCTCAAGCTCCTACTCACTACCAATATCTCGAGATAACCATAGGAAATCAATAAAAGTAAAGTTTACCATAAATGTAATAAATGTAATAAATGTAATAAATGTAATAAATGTAATAAATGTAATAAATGTAATAAACCATCAGGTCATTAATCAAAGCTTTGACTTCAATGTTTCGACACTGGAAGGTCCTGGAGAATAAGAATATTTGGCAGGTCGGCTTTGATGAATCTACCGTTGTTCTGTGGGCACATGCCCGCACGCGTGCACGCGCGTGTCCACCCATATACACAAGCAGACCTGCACATATGCACCGCATACCCGCACGTACCCGCATGTGCGCACATTGACGGGAGACTCACAAAAGCCGCCGGGTCTATCCATGTGTGCAATAAATGACTTTTCTCTCACAGTTCAGTTTGTTCTCTAGGTTTCTTCAAATCAGTGGTCTGCACTAAATCTTTTCATCAAATTTGTATGCTTTAGGCAGCACTACAAAGCGTATTTACAGCATCACTTCCTTATACTTTGGTGATGTATGTGCATTTCTATATAGTAAATAATTGTTGCACATGATGCAGGAATGGTTGGACAAACAGACAGAGTTGGGCAGAAAAGCTTCCTTGGTTTACACGAAAGAGGATTTTGACGCAGTAGACCCTGCAGAAACTGACTACCTATTTGGATTGTTCGAGCCGTCCAGAATGGAAGAGGAGACAGTCAGGAGGCAGAACAACTCTGAACCATCGATCAAGAATCTTACTGACATGGCAATTCGAATCTTGAGCAAAAATCCAAAAGGGTTTTACTTGTTTATAGAAGGTATGACAGCTCACTGCACTCAGAGGATTAACACCTTGTACTTACTTCTCAGAGCTTACTTACTGATACTTACTTATCAGTACTTATCAATGCTTGCTTATCAGTACTTACTTATTGGTACTTACTTCTCTTTAGTTACTAGTCAGTGTTTACTTATGAGTAAAAAATTTACCTTTCAAACTTAATTTTTGGAAACCGTTTAATTCTCAGGTGCAAACATAGACCTCGGTCACCACGAGAACCGCGCCAGGAAAGCTCTGGAGGAGACGCTAGCAATGGATGACGCTGTGACCTCGGTAATGGAGATGACCTCCACAGATGATACTCTGGTAGTCATCAGTGCCGACCACTCACATGCATTCACGTTTGGAGGTGCGTAGGCTGGGTTTAAATTCATTGGCTTATTTAAATAGAGGTTATGAGGTAGTAGCTGAAGTAAAATGGAAAAAGGAAAACAAGTCAAGTGGCTCATTCCTTATTAGTGAGATTTTCACAACTACACAAACTTGGCTGACTCCATTGTATTTTAAACTTCTTGGGATAATTTTAGGAATAAGACTGCCACTTCATGAATAGGAGGAGAAGACAATTTCTATTAGTTAAACATGTCTACACTTATATGAATGATTTACTTTCAGGCTACGCTACTCGAGGTAAATCTATTCTGTCGATATCAGACAGCTCAGAGTCAGGATATAATCAGGACTTAGATGGTAACAAGTTCACCATTTTATCATATGGCAATGGTCCTGGCAGCAGAGAGGCCTTGAAAGGAGAGAACATAACTGCTGAGGAATTTGGTGAGTAACTTTTCACTTGGCCCCATTAAAAAATTGATTTATTGACCACAACAATCTATCTTCAGTTCACATTCATTTACCTGTTATCAACTCAATGGCACTCCTCAATTATATTTCTCACCTTATTGGAATGACTGGGCTGGAATCGTCTTTTCCCCCACCCTGAAAGTTCCAGAGGAATTATTGAAGAGTTATTAAGAAATCTTGAAGAAATCTCAAGAATTCTCCAAGACTTCTTTAGACTACTTCAAGAAGTCTTACATTAAGCAGCTTCATGGCGTGGAAATAGTGGAAATAGCTGACTACCGACATGGCTTTCTAATTCTTTCACACACTTTTCATGGCTTTATTGACTTCCCTCAAACTTTATTCAGTTGACATAAGAACATATACCATAGATGTGGAAATATCAACATGGAATAATATTTAGTAAATGTACCTATTTTAAGGAGATCCCTATCAATGGATACAGGTAAGTTAGCCATTGGAGTTGTCACATCATGAAAAACTTTTGGGGTTGTCATCTCATTGTTGATAGTAACTTCTACGATGATGATCATACAGCTTTACAGTCGCAGATGTACCACCGCCTAGTCAGGGAGGGATTCCAGTTTTAATATGGACTCCATCCACTAACTCTAACATTTCTTCCCGCTATCATGCAAATTTTTCACAAAAACTTAAAATCATAAATAATGTAGTACAATAATATAATATACTAGTATAATATAATAATATAATATAACATAATATACTAATATAGTATAATAATATAATATACTAGTATAATATAATAATATAATATAACATAATATACTAAT
>ERZ1740065.2763-NODE-2763-length-10957-cov-11.938819_pt1 | contig 10957 bp, 3 predicted proteins | sample MGYA00581738_ERZ1740065 | MGnify/ENA primary metagenome ERZ1740065 (study PRJEB43018, sample SAMN04849749) | marine metagenome | isolation source: floating plastic debris | place: Pacific Ocean | collected 2008-09-01 | study: EMG produced TPA metagenomics...
GCGGGGAGGTGGGCGGGGAGACGGGACGGGGAGACGGGACAGGGACCTAGCGACAGGCGGAGAGTCCATGTGTTTACAGAAGGTGAGATGCCAATCATACAATGAACCAGAAGATGAGACAGTGGCACGTCAAAGTTTCAAGAGAAGACAATTCTAAACAGAACTAATATCTGTAACAACCAACAAACAATGGATGACAGTCAATTCAAAGCAGGCAAAGATGTAAGATAGTGAATTGTAACATAAACTCAGCTAATGGACACATTGGTCCCTCCATCATGATGTACATGCAGTAAGTGGTGATCAGCTGTGACTAATGGTATGTGGGAGAGAGTGAGGTCATGCTGTAAGGATGATAGCTAGGAGATGAGTTAACACAGCTGTAGGCGCTCAAGCGGGAGATCATTGAGGCAACAGTTAATCACTGCTGCCGTGAGGTGCTGACCATGCAGGATTCCAGAGAGGTACTACTAGCTGCTAGCTGGCACTAGCTGCATCGTCAACAGGCGTACATCTCTCTCTCTCAACGCCATTGCCAAGGCGACAGTAGATGCAGCTGCCGTGCAGCCACAGCTGTCTGTGAGGGTGACAGGAGAGGGGGCAGGGGAGAGGGCACTCGCTCACACCTGACTGGCATTGCTCGTGTTCTGCAGATGCCTTTTCATCTCTGGATTGTCAAACTCAAACTTGTACTGACCCTTCAACTGCTCAAAGTCACTGTGGTACACAATCTGTATTCAGAGAGAGAGAGAGAGAGAATGGGAATGAGAGAGAGAGAGAGAGAGAGGCTGCTGATCCGTGCCATAGATCCAGTAAACAGGACAGAGGACGGAGGAGGTTGGACTTACATTGCTCTGTATTTTCGAGTTCTGAGCCAGCCTTTGCGACTCGGGTGTGTTGGCTACGACTGTAAACTTGGTTTCTGGGTAATGCCTATAGGAAACAAAGATATAAATAGACGTAAATACAGGTTACCCCATCAAAATATTAATGATGTTTGGGAGGCGGATGGGGCGCAGACTAGATCGGCGGCAATGAGAACTCATCACTGAGAGTAGAATATCCCGCTGACTAGAATACAGGCCTAGTGCTCAGCTTCGACAATGGAAACGGGTTTAAATCTTTCCTTTTCAGCAATGAGATAATCGAAATCGTAATTAATCATCCCCACTGCCCCCTACTGGAGCTGGAATGCAGCGCTGCATGCAAACAAATTAGTTACGGAACTGAGTGGCGCCTGTAACGCATTGCTTCATCGTGATACTCACGCGTTGCAGTATGGCAACTTCTCGTATCCCTTGTAGTTCTTCATATTCAGTGTCATGGCACAAACCTGGCACTTAAAGCATCCTTTATGCCAAGTCTAAAACACATCACAAGGCGTAACAATGAGGCTGAGTAATAGGGTGGCGAGATGTACTAAATAGGATAAAGTAAAAGCAGACAGGCTTCTCAATAGACTATCATACAGACTTGATTCACAAAGCTCCATCACTCATAGCCCAATGGATGCAAGGCATCAAACATACTAATAGATGCTTGTATCCTATAGCAGAGATACATTTACATAAGTAAATATGATAGTCATTTTACAAATAACTAGTTAAGCCGTGTCTCTGTATATGTCACGGAAAAGCCTCGAATCTCCTGGACTATTTATAAACAACAGTTACAGTCTAGTGACAGCCATACCTTGTCTAGACATTTCAGCTCTTCCATGGGGAAGACGAGCTTGTTGCATGCTGCACAGTTCTTCGGAGGCATTGTGCCGCACTCTGTAGCATCACACCCAAAATACACAAGGATTAACAGAGAAACCTTTAGTTGACAAATCACTTAGTGTGTTTGACATCGATATGCTCGGAATATATGCAAAGAGGAAACCATAAATCACGGACAGGGATAGTATTCTATGCTAAACCAGGTCACTTCAAATTAATACTAAGATGGCGTATAACAAATATGACAGGGCAAAAATAGGTTGTAAAAATCTTGTACATGGTACCTTGAATATAATTAAGGAATGGAAACAGCCTATTTTATAGAAGCCACGATAAGAACAGCAAACAGCTGAAGGGTGGCACAACAGGCAACTGTTCCTGAATTTTTGTCCAACTTCAACCTCAGTCAACGTTAAATTAGCAACATGAACAGTAAATATTATCATATTCAAATATTCTATAGGGTCAATAATTTACACGCAAGTCATTACCGATATAAAAAATGTGATCAAGAAGTGTAGAATGATGAACAGACCTGTGATAGGCAACCGGCGTCCTCAACAAGTTCCGATCTTGGCATAAATTTGTGAGAGCAACGCGTGCGCACTTCATACGTAAACAAAGTCGATCTCTCTTCGTGTAAATTTGTGGAGCTCTTGGCAAATGTTCGCAAATAATCCTAAACCTGTTGGTAGGATCTAAGCTAAGATACGCGCGAAATCTGGATACATCTACCTCTACCCGCTATACTGCTACGAACTGGTGATAGCTATCACTAGCTAATAGCAATCGTGTTCCCATCTACAGCTGGAATTTCTTACGCAGAAACATCAGAAAAATGGACGACAATCCGAGGCAGGCGGTGGTGGAAACTGAGAATGATCAGGCGAGGGTATGCGAGTTCTTTTGCGATGCGTCAGCGCCTGTCCAAAGTTGATTAGCTACTCGTATTTCCAGATTCATGTGCCCAACGTATTTTCTGTCCGCTCACATGCTTGGTGCGCAACCTCATGTATTTTTAATCGGCTGATTGCACGATTGTTGCCGAGTCACATATGGTTATGGAGAGCTATCACTATCACTCCTCTGGTCATGCTCGTACATACTTCGTACTAGTATTCGGATTCATTGATTCGTTCCTATTTTACATGCTGTCTGCAGACCCTTACTGATGCAGTAGGTCGAGATACTAGTGAATAAGTCAATTCATTAGCTACTGTGATAGACGCAAGTATTGAGCAGATACGAATATTTGTGTCCTCCTGACTGGTATGTATGTGTCTTGCAGTTGGTGAAAGAGGCTGATCGTATTGATGAAAAAGAAAATGAGCCATCGGAGAAGAGCAGTAGATTTGAGCCGGAATCTGCTCTTGCCTCGGAATTCAGAAATGGCATCCAATTTGTGATATCACGAGTGTTCCACTACCTGAGGTTTGTGTTGCGTTGAAAATGTTGCTGCCTAGTTAATTTGGATGTTCTGCGGAATTGATCTGTCCTTAGGTTTTCCCAGTGGTCTATAGATAGGGGAAGGTTTTCCCATCACACACTTGGTATACTAAGAGGGTTTTCCTAGAGAGCTCATAGATGATGACACTCATACTCTACCCTGTGCCATTGTAGGTTATCTAAGATAACGAAAGAAATGAAGGTGGTGAAGGACCGAGCGGGGATGAAGGCGGCTCACCAAGACATGATGGCTAAGCTGGAGGATGACGTTGTGGTAAGTTCTGAGGAAAGTTCTCCTAGGGGAGGACCAACCAGCGTTGAGCTGAAGGTCTGAGGGAAGGGGAAGGTTGTTTTGACGGATGGTACGTAACCAGCGGTGCACCTTGAATAAACTTCGTCCTCCCAACATACAGCCTTGGGTGATTGGCTATTGCTGTCGAGGCTGGCCAGTAACCTGTGATGTGATTGGCTATTGCTGTCGAGGCTGGCCAGTAACCTGTGATGTGATTGGCTATTGCTGCCGAGGCTGGCCAGTAACCTGTGATGTGATTACAGAAGCAAGTATCCAAGCAGTTGGAAGAATCTGAGGTGATCCAGAAACTGAACGACCTGAGTGTGCAGGTGGAGAGTGAGCCGCTTACGTTTGAGGAGGTCTGGTAAGGGATACTTGGCACACATGCGATACCGGATAGTGTCTGGATTAATCAACGTCTGCCCTTCTGTACAGGCGACCGTCCGGTGACGCAGAGGCAGACCTGGAGGACCACCTCGCTCCTATACACGAGAAAATGGAGCATCATCTCACCGCCACTCTCGCGCAGCTGAGGACGGAAAACCGTGACAAAATGGCGCTCATTAAACAACTGGAGGATGAGATAACTAGACAGAAATCCAAGATGGCCGCCGTGGTGGATAATCTCAAGGTGAGGGTCGCTTTGTGCGGAGGTCGAGTTGTGTTGAGACCGAGTTGTGTGGAGGCCGAGTGAATAGAGAAGTTGGGATTGCGTTGCGATCTGGTGTCTTTATGTCACCATTCTATGGATGTCCGGTCTGATCTAGTTGTTTGTGTTGGAGGGAGGGGGAGAGAGAAGGAGAGAGGGAGAGACGCGACGGTTATATCTACACTCTGCTCTACAGTAGTTCAGTCAGATTCACGTTTATCATTTATTGACAGCATAATGGAGCTGGATAGTTTTCTTTACTCAGTGTCACCGTAGAACTGGATTTTATAGCGACGGAAATTTTAGCATTTTATTTCAAATTTATCAAGAAATCAAGATGATACACCATAACATTGACACAAATGGGAAGACAACTCCTACATACAGTATAATGAGCATATTTTCTATAGCATAACTTAATGGTAGCCATTGTTCGCACTATCTTTTCTACGGTTCGAACCTTGCTATCAAATTCAACTCTACAGTAATGCTCAGGTTTGCTAAAAAAAAATCATGCTATCGCTAAGTTGTTTTTTCTTTTTTCCCCACAAATTCTCGGCATTCTGTGTGACTGGCAGCATAACATCCTGACATATGAACGTTGCGCTCTGAGACCAGTATCCATGGTTGCAGGAACAAGCGTCTCGGGAGACTCTATCGTATCAGAAGATGAGAGAGGGATGCGGAGGAGTCAATGCTGATGAGCGTTAGTACACGTGTACTCAGTTGAGTTAATGCGTACGTATAATAGTGTTATAAGTTATTGTCTGTCTATATAACACCACATTTATATTTTTATACTCAAGTTGCTGTTACGATATGACATCAATGGTATGACCACAGAGCTAGAGACGCAACGCTGCTCACTCATGCTGGATAGAGTGGTAGTGATATATGAAATCTCCCGGCGCATTTTCGGGAAGCAATAGCCTCTGTTGCGCAAAATTCTTTATATCAACATCATCAGAAAGTTCGAGGCGTATTGATATCGATATAAAGCAAAGCCGTATACGGCTTTGACATAAAGAATTTTGTGGACCTGAGGCTATTGCTTCCCGAAAAGCTGATGAGATTTTATGTAGCATTGCGACTTTATCCAGCATTAGTGAATAGTGTTGTGTGTCTAGCTCTATGGGTATGACCTTTGTTTTGATTTTTAAGGCGATGAAATGATTTTCGCGTCGTGTAATATTCGTAGGAAGAAATCAATAAATCAGTTTGCCCAATCATTGCCGCAAGGACTGTGTGACTTCACCATACCTGTCCACATGTCAGGTTGAAAATACTGGAGATTTCACTTTTCTGAACTTTGAGAAGTGATAACACGAAACCCCCACCCCCTACTGCTAGGATTCTGCTGTATTTGAGCTCAGCTCAACAAGCTCTAATAAGCCACGGGAGAACATTGGAAAACTCGGTAATGGTGATTTGGATCCTAAATTTTGGCATCTAAAGCAGTGGAGTGGGAGGAGGGATATGGGAGACTTGACAGGTATGGACTTTGCACCCCATATCCTGTACCCGTACCTGTACTCCTGATTGATAGCTACCCTATCCTAGGAGTCGTCTCCCATGACCAAGTAAGTGTGTTCCGGAGTTAATTCTGTCCCTTCGTTACGACTGACCCGTAAGACGCTGCGCTCGTACGCTGGTGGAATGGTATGACCGGGTTGGCATGTTGACATGTTACAAAGTTTTAACTAATATCTGCTTGAAGGTGTTTGTAAGTAATTAGAAATGTGTCCCCAGGTCACAGGTCTGGTAGTTAATTACGTTGCTTCGCCATCCGATCAGAGGACTGCTGGTCCACAGCTAGCTGGCGACTGCACCTGCCAACATGGTGAACTTCAGCGTAGTCAATGATTATAACGACACGTCGCAGGCGCCTCTCTGGCTGAGCGGCGACATCAATTCTAGCTCGCTCGTATCGCCGCTCGTATTCACCATCTCCATCGGTATCGTCCTCGGCATCATCATTGTCATGGCGATCATTGGCAATAGCTTTGTCATCGCCGCATTCTGTCTGAAACCGAAACTACGGAAGCCAACCAACTACTTCATTTTGAATCTGGCGGTCGCTGACTTGACTCTCGCCATACTGGTGTTGCCGATGTCGGCTGTGTACGACATACACGGCAAATGGGTGTTCAGCTCGGTCGTCTGCCTCATCTGGACGGTGGTAGATATCCTCGTGTCGACCGCGTCCATATTTACTCTAGTCGCCATCAGTGCCGACCGCTACATGGCCATCAGGTACTGTCTGCCGTCACTCCTCGCTGTACCGTTCGCCGTCATTCCTCGCTGTACCGTCCGCCGTCACTCCTCGCTGTACCGTCCGCTGTCACTCCTCGCTGTACTGTCGATGGGAATTAGAAAATTTACACGGATAGAACAAATACCTCTGACAAATTGCTGATTTTTTAAAACTATTCTTGGTACTTGTTTGTCTTCCTCTCTAAAAGTTCTTGAGGAATTCTTCAATAGGACTTCTTCAACACCCCTTATCTTGAGCAATTTCAGGGCTGGGAAATAGACAACTGCCCTGTTCAGCTGTGAATTGGATTATGAAATTGCAAGCTGATGAGATTAGATGTGCAAAAATATAAAGAATCCCATACTCGCAGAAATTCACCTTGTGTGGTATATTCCTTATTATACCAAATGCTCTGCGCTGTTTTGGCAGTAACCCACTGAAGTATCCAAAGTTACTCAATGGTAGGCGAGTGGCCCTACTGGTCGCGATGATCTGGCTCGTCTCTCTGATGATCTCCATCCCTCCCGCTCTCAGCTGGCGTCTGCAGCTCAACTCTACCACCGAATGCATCGTACCAACCACCGTAGGTTACGTCATCTACTCGGCTGTCGGCTCATTCTACATCCCGTTCGCCATCATGTCCATTCTATACTTCAATATTTACAAGGTTGGTCCGCGTGCTCACAAACTATGACTTGTTTCCCCTGCGTGCTAGAGTGCTTGATGTTCATTTCATTTAGATGGCGCGGACTCACATGAGTAAGATAAAGAAGAGGTCGGTGGTTGGCTCGCTGCTCGACATCTCTGATATGGAGCACAGCGAGAGCAGGAACATGCTCTACATGTCAGACAGCAAGCAGAGACGGCTAACCTCCTCCTCCAGTGGGTACTCGTCCAGCAAACCTGGCCAGCGCCTCAGTCAGGTAGTCATGACCTTCCCCACAGATATCCATATTCCCCCTCTCTCCTCCATAGACATCCGTATTCTCCACTCTGTCCTCCCACAGACATCTTTATTCTCTGCTCCCCTGTGGATATCTACATGCTCTCCCTCCCCATTGACTGCTGCATTCTCCTCCTCCCCTGCTTAAGTCTGCATCCTCCCTTTACTCACATCTACGTCCTTCCTCCTACTTATGTCTGAATTCTTGTTGCAGACGTCACGATCGACGGCTGACTCGGTGATTGGTCAGCAGTTCGGCCCTGGGTACACGTCTGGTAGCAGGTACAGTCTCTCCAAACAGGACAGTAGTGACACTCTCATGGTGCCCGGCCAGCGTGGTCGATCTTACATGCTCTTCTCGCCTCACTCATCTCGGAGTTCAAGGTCAAGTGGCTCGGTATCCGACTTTGACGGAGCGAGGTGTGTTATCACGTCCTGCTGCAGTTCAATTATATTCGTGTCCTAAGAGGAAATGAAGCAATTAGTCAGTTAATGAATTAGTTAGCTAGCTCTACCAGCAGGACAAATGATTTCGTTTCGCATCTTTGCGATGCCACACAGTATCTTTGCGATGCCACACAGTATCTTTGCGATGCCACACAGTATCTTTGCGATGCCACACAGTATCTTTGCATTTATTTCTTCAAGTATGTTAGTGCTTTCTTATGGAAGTGAGAACTGTCTGCTCTGCTGCAAAAAATCCTCTAACTCTCACTCAATTGAGTTGAGCTTTAAACGACCTTGAGTACAGGTAATATCTCAGCACACCCAAAGACCTGTGCAGGTAAAAGGGCGTGTAGCTGCACCTATGATGTAGGCCAACAATTTTATCATATCTCAGACTTCACTGGCTATATATGGGAGACACATGGGCCGTGTAGCCATGGCCACTATTTATTTACATCTAGTACATGAATATATTATAGTACATTATAGAACATCTTCTAGCAGTTGCTCTGTGGTTGGTAATTTACAGCCTGGCAGTTCCAAGAGACTCGGTGAGAAGTTCAAGGTCGAGTTCTAGCTCGTATGGCGTCGACCTCGAGTCGGAGCTGATACAGAGTTTCCTGAAGCACAGTTCGCCTCGCGTCAGCTACGCTTCGCATGGCTCCTCTCTCACGAGCCGATCAAAGAGGGCGCCACTCAGTCGCCGCATCCGGCGGTAAGTCTCCCCCTCCGACAGATTGTATCGCAGGTTGTACTATTGTACTGCAGGTTCCTCTCCTCTGCACTGGGGTAGCTATCATATCACATAGCATCATTATACTAGGTACTGTAGAATGTTGATGTAAGGTACTGTAGAATGTCGATGTAAGGTACTGTAGAATGTTGATATAAGGTACTGTAGAAACAGATTTGATAGCAAAGGTCTAACTGTAGTGAAAACAGCGATGAAAAATCATCACAATCCTTCGATTGCGCTATAGAGCCTACACCCCTTATGGCTCATATAGGAGTTGTCTTCTCATTTATGGGATCAATATCATTATTTTGCTATAATTTGGGTTTCTTGATGAGTTCGAAGGAAACGCTAGCATTTCTGTCGCTATCAGATCCGGTTCTACAGTAACACCAGTTCTAACCGCACTGCAGGTTCCTATCGGAGAAAAAGGCAGCCAAGACAGTCAGCATACTGGTGGGCGTGTTCGTCGTCTGCTGGACTCCTTTCTCCATCGTTTATCTACTCAATGGTGTGTGCAAGGAGGCGTGTAACATCTCTCACACACTCTTCAAAGTCTGCTTCTGGCTAGGGTGAGTGGGCCTGGCTCCAATTCACTGCGATACCACTCAGGTGACATGTCACAGCAACCACCTGCTGCAGGTACTTGAACTCGATGCTGAACCCGATCATCTACAGCACCTACAGCCATGACATGAAGGCAGCCGCCATCAGCCTGCTCTCGCCCATCTGCTGCCTCTGCTGCCGTAACCGGCGGTCGAGGTACCTTCAGCGTCAGAGATCCACCACTAGCCTCGGCTCCTACATGTCCATCGGCGAAAGCGATTGGCAGTTCTCAGACAGCGTGTGAGAAGCCTCTCCCCTTGCTGTGCTAATATTCGGACTGGTGCTTCGTGGTGTCTGATCTCTCACACTGATGGTTGTAGATCGATGATGGGGGAGCCGCACCAGGTGAAACATGACAAGCACCTGTCTCGGCAAGTCAGGCAGAGCATGCCCGAAGCCTCGTGTCCTGTCCAAGTGTTCATCAACGAGCCGAAGAGGTCGAGCAGAAACAATTCAGTGGTCAGCTGGTCTATAGCGGCCATCAAAAGCACACTGAACGACAGATGTGAGTGCCTGTATCAGCAGAATAGATAGACTTGTGAATGAATACCTACAATCACTGGTCTATCTACACCAAGTCAGTCAGAGATCATCAACAACATCAACAACATCAACAACATCAACAACATCAGATGATGCTGATGTTGATATCTGTAAAGTAATCAACTGTAAATCAAGGCAGTTATTTCTATAACTTCTATATTTCTCTGACCTCTATAGTTCTATAACCTTCTATGACCGGAGAGGCCACCTGAATATCAATCAAAACAAGCGCGCGGCCTTCGTTCCCGCTGTATAGGCTAGTAATGGCTAGCTATCAAGTTTTGAACGTATAAATAATCATATGATCAACATGTGCGTATGTACTCCCAGGTGGTCTAGTGGTTAGGATCCGGCGCTCTCACCGCCGTGGCCGGGGTTCGATTCCCCGTCTGGGAAAATGTTTTTCCTTTTTTATCATATTTAGATGCCTTTATTTTATACTTTCCTTGCGTAGTGCAGTCTATATTTTCAGCAACACATTGCATTAACTGGTCTATGTATGTCCTGTCATAGATATTGGTTGGGTGCTCTCAGTGATTCAGCATCTCATAGTCTCAGCAACTCAAGGTCTCACCAGTGCCATCATATATCAAACTTTATCTTTCTGTGTTCTAAGTGAGCAATGTGGAGGGGAGTTCAATAGACGAGGTGAGAAGCCTTCACTCTGAGAAGTCTGTCGTCCTCCCGGCTGCAGACGTCTGTCTGGACAGTCGCTCTACTGAGGAGCTGAGCACCGCCTCGCTGGACCGACACCAAGTACTGGCTAGTAGCTGCAGGTGCCCTGCTGATGTTACCTCTGTGTCCAATGGTGTGTCAGCTACTGTAACTCGGAGACGATTTGTGTACCAGGGGTCGTAGGTCAAGTATCTGTGTGATACCGCCGAACCCTCCGGGTAAAGCAGACGCTCTCAAACCTCTACAGAGAGGTGGCTCCGCCATTCTACTCACTCCGGATACAGACGGCAACTGGACAGGCAGGCTTCGTGAGTCCTCTCCCTCCGCCACTCAATCGCTATATCGTTAAGTTTCCACTGCACGAATCCGATTCTTTTCGAACAATATATTCATCACCAAAGATTTCTATAAGAACCTAATAATTTGACATTATATGAGTTATTTATGCAGGTAAGTATGCAGGTAAAAATACCACAAAGTTAGTAGTTTCCGCTAAATCAGGCAAAGAAATCCCGATTAATAGACATTGAAATTGTTTAGTTTATCACAAGTCCTGCCCACTCAATAACCAAGCGGAGCGGAGCCCGCACGCACAAGAGCAAGAAAAGACACCCACAAAATAAAAAAGAACACAAGCGACAAAAACGA
>ERZ1740065.2764-NODE-2764-length-10957-cov-11.467437_pt1 | contig 10957 bp, 12 predicted proteins | sample MGYA00581738_ERZ1740065 | MGnify/ENA primary metagenome ERZ1740065 (study PRJEB43018, sample SAMN04849749) | marine metagenome | isolation source: floating plastic debris | place: Pacific Ocean | collected 2008-09-01 | study: EMG produced TPA metagenomics...
CTTTCTCCCCTCCCCCTCTCTCCCCTCCCTTCTCTCCCTCCCTCTCCCCCACCTCTCTCCCTCTCCCCCTCCCTCACTCCCTCCCTCCCTCTCTCCCTCTCTCCCTCTCTCTCTCTCTCTCCCCCCCTCTATTACCTGTTCCCCACCTCACTGCTCTCTACCTCTGATATCATGACCTGGTGTCTTATTGCAGTGGACAGTTAACGGAAAGCTGAGGATTGGTTTCTTTGCCACCAGGGATATAGATGTTGGCGAGGAGATCACATTTGACTACCAGTTTGAGCGCTACGGGTGCGTCCAATGATAGATGCTGTCTACCGACTGTGACAACCAATCACATTCCTGTATTATGTCGTATTGTATCGTATTATGTGTCGTGAACTGAAATACTGTTACATAGTAAAGTACCACAATCAGACTAGAGATGAATGATGTCAAAGACGTGCAACTGAAAATTTTATGTGAGTTCACAATCACGATGTTTAGTGACCGTCTTAGAATGAAATTGATTCTGCTGGTTACTTATAACGGTCTCCTAGCCATGTTTTCTGGAGTTACTAGTCTTACAGTATTTAGGTATATGGTCAACATGATATAATGACACGTATACCATCACAGTTACTGGTTGATTCATAACAATATCTGAATGATGATATATATGAGCGCTCGAACAAACTCTCCATCTTTCCGTCTGCAGGAAAGAGGCCCAGAAGTGTTTTTGCGGCTCAGAGAATTGTCGCGGTTATATCGGCGGTGAGAAAACGCAGCCTCTCAAGCAAGTTACTGTGGAAAAACTGAACCAGAAAAGGAAGAAGGACGACAGCAAAGACTTCAGCGGTGACACAGTACGTCTGACTCAGAAACTGTTTAGAAGTTTTCAAGGAACTCCATGGATGTCTTACTGTTCAATTTTTGTTGCAGTTACCATACGAGATTGAGAAGCTCTCTGGCCTCGGAGGCTTGAAGAGATCGGAACATGTGCTGCAGCTTTCCCGGTTAATGGTGCGAGCTGAGACTATAACACAACGTACAGAGCTTGCAGACGTGCTGCTGGTTGGTACACGAGTAGACAACTCCTGGCGCCATGTTGACATCCTGGTTTTACGTTGTTGCTTGTCCTATTGCTAGAATACAGTGAATAAGAACTGCCTACGCCTGTTCCTCAGCTACCACGGCCTCTCTCTGCTTTGGAGCTGGATGGTTGACTTACCTGCCACAGGCTGCTATGAACTTAAGCTCATGGTACGCAAGGTCCTCGTCTGCTGCGACCAACAGAGGAACGTAATAAATTCTTATCATGTGGCTGTATTTCTATTGAACAGATAGTGCATGTGCTGAGGAAGTTACCCATCCTGAACAAGAATATAATTCAGGAGACAAAAGTTCTGTCGGCTGTGGAGAGATGGGCCAAAGACTGCAAAGAGCATTTCAAAGGCCTCGAAGAGCGCATTCAGATTAAGCGAGAGAACGAGTCCAAATCCATAGTGAAGGAAGACCATTTGGGGACTGAGAAACTGAACGTGAAGACTGAGCCCAAATCTCCAGACATCAAAACTCCGGATGCGATTGCTGAGGCTGTGCACTCCAGTACCGAGAGCAGCGACGGCTCTAAAACAAATACTCAATCCAACCCTCTACAGGAGTTGTCTCCCCCAGCCAACCCTCAGCTTACAGAAGGCTGTGAGTCGTCGACAGAGCCGTCATCAGCTGTTATTGAACCAAATGGACAGCCGTCGCAGTCTCTTACTGTCGAACTAAAAATTGAGGCGTCTACAGCAGACAAGGCGACCCACCGATCGGAACCTGAGGCTGGCAGCTGTCAAACGACGTCTGATAGCGGGAAAACGGCTGACTCTGTATCCAGTGCTGCTGCCATTGATGTTGAGTTAACAGGAATGTTAGCATCAGTCGGCAGCGAGGTGACCGAGACCACTGACTCCAGTAGATCGACAGGCGCTGATGACGACAGCCAAGATGGCTGCTTGTCTCAGGACGATACGTCCAATGAGCCGTCCAATAAGGTTCTAGGTCAGCAAGATTTGGAGAGCGAGCTCGAAGACGTCGGCCACATAATCAGGGAGCTGGATGAGCTGCTTGATGATTGGTCGCAGCTCAAGGTACTAGTATTGTCGCAATCTTAGTCATTGCAGCCATTAATTCTGGATGGTTCTGTGACTGATATATGTTTATAGGAGTCATTTAAGATCCCAAAGAAGCAGGAGAATGAGGAGAGGAAGCGCACCGTGCATGAGATCGACGATTCAAAGCTGGAGGACAGCTATGATAGGGAGAGCAGGCGGGATCGCAGAGAATACCACTGGTGAGAGGGCGGGTGGAGCAGCCAGATATGGGCAGAGGCGGGAATGGATAGCTGGCTGGTGAGGGATAGGGAGAGCAGGCGGGATCGCAGAGACTACCACTGGTAAGAGGACAGGTGTAACAGCCAGAGATGGGCAGAGGCGGGAATGGATAGCTGGCTGGCGAGGGAGTGGAGTAGTGAGCAATGGTTTGAAATAGTTTATGGAGAGGTTGTGGAAGTTCAGATAGAGGTGATGTTGAATGGAGTTACAGATAGCTGAGAACCGAAGGACATGGCAGACAACAAGAAATTAGTGGAGAAGAGGGGAGGGTGTGTGGGAATTGGGTGTCAAAAGAGAGAGGTAGCGGCAGACAAGGGGACAAAGGGGTGTATGGGAGGTGGGAGGAGATGAGAGAGGGAGGAAGGAAAGAGAGAGGGGAGGGAGGGAGAGAGTAGTAAACTGTCACTGGGTGACAGTTTATTGCTCTCCTTCAGCTGTCCCGTTGTCTATCTAGGCTGCAGGTTCTTATCTGACTCGGAATGTTTGTATGCCAGTACATGCTCCACTATCTATGACTCAGGCACAGAGGTAGCTCCAGATCAGACAGGAAGAGGAGGAGGGAACCGTCGCCAGAACCGAGACTCAGCAGACGTCGCGAGGAATCGAGTTACACACATGAACAGTGAGTCGTCCGCTCCTTGATACCGTGTCCTTTATCATCCTTGCCATTGCCTGGCCTGTAAGGCACTAAGTAACTGGTTCTGACTATTCCAGAAGCCTACAGCTGGGCTCTCTCACACACTTACTAAGTACTCATTTCAAACGCTGGACTAAGAGAATATTGAGAAGACAACTCTGAATATGGCAATAAGCCAGTAAAAAGATTAATCTGATATTCCCCCAGATAGTCAGCTTGATAGAAGCACATTTGGATGCGTGTTTTTGAACACAGCCCTTAAAACTCGTACAAAATCTGTGAAAAATCACTCATGAATTTTCAATTCCACAAATCGTCCAATTTTTGTGTATGCAGCCAATGTTATGTATGTACATGTACGTAAGTACATTACATTAGTTAGTCCATATATTTACATTTCTGTGTGGAAAATCTTTAATTGCGTCTACCTTTGAGAAATTTAATTGCTCGATAGTTTCCCACTCTGTGCAGTTTACTGAGAAAGGAAGATGAATTTGTCAAATACTTTGTTTCGAGTAACAAATCTCAACTAGAGTGCCTGCGTTCACACTGAGCTGATAGCTGCCAACCTATACCATCATTTCACGCTTTTCAAGTGATACAAGTTTCCATCAGCTAGGCATTGACCAATCATATGGCGCTTACATCAACCGATGACTGGGAACTGGTTAACAGCGCTATTCTACCAGTAGCAGCTAGAGCACAGACGATAGTATCGGGCAATGTCAATGAGCTCATCAACTGATGGATCGCCAGACAAGTCGATGGAATGTACATTCACCCATCTATTGATGAGTCTGTCTCATTGCTGTAGGAGACCCGCTATCAGCAAGCACCTGCGCCGTAAGATGTTTGAGGAGCAAGTGAGGGCAGAGGAGGAGCAGATCGCTTACGAACAGCAGCAGCAGCAACAGCAGATGGTGCTGCAGCAGCAAGAGGAACAGATGAATGCTGCTGTGCACGAGCATGTTAGTAAAACTAATTTTCTCACAGTTTGTGTTCCTATTGGTTGCTGTGTTGTTGTGAGACTTGATTCTGTCTTGTTCAATGGCTAAATATTTGGAAAGCTTCTCTATTGTAGTTATTTCCTCTGATTGTTCATCCGGTCATTTTCTCATTCATTACTGCGTCTCTACCTACATACTTTTTTGTCGCCTGTTCAAAACTAATTTTTGCAATTTAGCAGAACATTTTGGAGTCGTCCTACCATGGAGCCATGACTCTTGATGGCCAACAGCTGTTATCCTACGCTGCACTCGATGCATCTCAGGCTTTAGCTCATGCACTCGATGGATCTCAGGCTTTAGCTCATGCAGCTATGAACAGCTCTCAATCCGCTGCTGTCCAGCCGCTGTCCTACCAGCCCGCTGCTGCCGTCGCTGTACAGGTGAGAATGCCAGCCACAGAGCAATCTCCCCTGAATTCTATCTCTCAGTGGCATAAGTTTATTATTATTATTATTATTCTTATTTTTATTGTTATTACATGTTTATTGTCGTAGTTCCGTCGCGTGTAAAAATCTATACCATAAGAGAGACTTGTTTTAAACAATTATAGCAATCCGGCGTGCTGCAAACTATTTGTGATATTACGATGTTTGCGATCGTGCTTCAACCTCTGTGTGATGCAATCATATTAAAATAAAATAAATGGACTCGATGTTATTTGCGAATTAGCGACTGACGGCTCAATCGCAAAGATTCTTAATTCGCAAAAAGTAATTATTAGTGCTGCATTTCTTGAAAAAATTTAGTCTCAGTTAATTTTAGACGAACGCGATTAAAATACAGCATCTATAATTATGTTTTACTGCAATAATGATTCATGTAACCCAGCAGTGTTAATTCACTCATATTTTCCCAGCCGAAGCCATCTGTATTATAGCCTCCTCCTTTGTCTCAACAACAATAACCATGAGCAGCCTAAGTTTGTAGTCATTTGCTAGGTTGCTAGGTTTGCTAGGTTATACGTTCTGTCGTACTGATTTCTATGATCTGTATTTATTCCAGCCCGGAGCACCTGCAGCAGTGATATCTGGCTCGTTAGCCATTCAGTCACAGGCACCTGCGCTGTGCTACTACTCAACTCCTCAGGGCCTAGTTGTGCAGCAGATAGTGCAGACAACGCCCGCCCCATCAGCTCAAGCACCCGTAAGACTATTCAACAGCTCTGTGTGAATATGGTCACCGAGGCGGGCCAGTTCTGATTGGTTCTTGTTCCTTACAGGTAATCTACATGGCGACTGGTGCCGCGGCAGGAGCGGACGCTCCCCCGCCCCCACCCGCGGATCCTCAACCCACAGAACTGGATCTACCAGCTGATTGGAGGAGTGCCAAGGATGCTCAGGGTCGTACGTACTATTATCACAAGCTGACGAGGCAGACACAATGGGAGCCACCACTGTGTGGGAACAATCCGTCTGCGGAGACAGAACTCAGCACTCCAACACATGGCGACAGTAAGAAGGTGAAGACAAGCAAGCATCATCCCAAAGCCACTGCACCGGTAAGTCACATGACTCGCAGGTAAATTGATGCGCAGGTAAACTGATGAACTTGTGAAATTTTGTTTCTTTTTAATCTGAAGTAAGATATTTATTATATTTATTATCGAATTAACTTTTTTAGCGCACCACAATGGCTGCTGCAGATACTTCAGCCGACACGAAGAAAATAAAGGAGCATTTTAAGGCGGCAGTGAGTAATATAGGGATGCTACGATCCTAACAACCCGGATGATGCCGTACCAATAAACTCATCGATTTTGTAGATATCTGTACACATTCGAACACTGCTCAATGCTTACATGAAGCAAGACTGTAAGGTTGGCAAGATAACAAACAAGGACGACTACAAGTTCCTAGCGAAGAAGGTACAAGCCGCCTACGGCAGCTCCTGGACATGCATAACTCTCGTCTATTCGTTTCTATGTGCTATGATGACATGTTTCAGCTGACGCATGTAGTCCTAGACAAAGAGCTCAAACATTGCCGGCATCATGAGGATCTCGAGGTGAATGAGAACGTTAAGTTCAAGGCCAAAGAATTTGTCAAAAAGTACATGTCGAAGACCGGTGCCGTGTACAAGCGCGAGAAGGAAGACAAGCAAGAAAAGTCTGAGAAACAAGAGGAGTCTGAGAAACTAGACGAGCCGGAGAAAGTAGACGAGTGAACGAGATCCACTACTCTTGAGTTATGAATTTGATGAAACTGAAATATGCGAATTAATCGTGTGCAGGGTCCAATTGCCGAATTACACCCTGACTGATTTACACATCAACCCTATTACAATCTTATACTGGATTGACGATTGTGTCGTAAGACAGGATGTTGATTGATGTCTTTAGTTTTACCCTCTTTTTCTATGTCGTCACACCATGATTTTAAAATGCCAGTGCATGATATTGACAGCCTTGTATATAAAGATAGCGTAACCATTTATTCCATTTGTAAGTAAAATAAAAACATCAACTTTGGTTTCAATACTTTATTATGCAAAACCAACAAAGTAACAAAATAAATAGTGATTCACAATCTCTGGAAGCTACGCGGTATGCAGGAGATCTTATATGAACTAGTGAGAGGGACTATGAGAAAGACACGGAGACAATGACAGCAGATGAACAAGTGGTTGCTATCGCCTCATACAGAGCGAATGGCAAGAAAGGAATGTTAGTAGCAGTAGAACCACTGCCATGCAGGTAGTTGTGTCGTCGTCACTCTCTAAGCACTGGTATCTCCAGATAGGTGTGTTCCGCACCCTTGATATTGACTTTGTGGCGACTGTAGTACTCCACCATATCAACTATGCTCTTGAATGGATGGCTGAATTGTCCCAGTATGAAGGAACCATCCAGCTGCTGCACTATTTTTATGTGTATGAAGCCTGACATGTTTCTGAAAGAGGCAAGAGAGTTAAGTACCATTGCACCGGTCTGCAAGACAGGAGCATTAAGTTCTTCGCTATGACGCACTTGAGCGACAAGGTCTTGTCTTGCATGCTTCCACTCGCGTCTCTGATCAGAAAACAGCCGTCGGGCTGCCGCCTCAATATCTCCTCAGCGTAGTTCCTCTGTATAGCACCATGATACCACCTGTGGAAAGACGTCGCGTCTAGGCTGCTAGATAAGTGCAAAAGATGGAATACTATAAGGAGTTACTCTCTCCTGACTCACGGTTGTTGAGCAAGGGGTAGATTCTTGTCCACGGCCAGGCCGATACGTAGCTGACACTCCGGTATATCCGGGGATGACGGCTCTAAAAACAGCAGCAACATTGCTGTCAATATCTCGGACCAGCATTCAAATCTGACACGCTGGACAGCGAAGCAGAAGGGCAATGCCAGCATGCTTTGTCAGGTGGTTGTCGGGTGGTTGCCAGTGTCAGTGGTTAACAGCGAGTATTGGCCTGTTACACAGCGGCTGTACGATGAAGCTGAGAGAGGCACAGAGCGGGTGGGAAGTGATGGAAAGCTGTGCCTTCAGCCGATACCCAGCTGACAGCATGTGTGACGTGTGATGTGTGACATGTGACATGGCAGTAAGTCGGAGTTAATTATGATAAGTGGTCGAGCGGCGTATAGTAATAGTAGTATCCAGTATCCATATTTGAGACAACGAATTGAACCCGTTTTGCAACCATAGCAACCGACAGTGCGGCTTCAGCACAAAGCGCGTGTCGGTGAAAAACGGCGAGAGAGGCGAGTGTGGCAGACGGTGTATTAATGACACAGTCTACTGTTAATTTACCAGAATAACTTCCTGAGAAATGGAATGTTTGACTACGTGTAGACAGGTACGTTGTCTCAGTGATGTAGTCTGAAACAAGGGTTCGTCAAACATCATATGAGAACATGACACGGAGGCTAACTGAAAGGACCGAGCGTTACAAAAATGAGGCCCAGTTTAAAAACCGAAGCAACTTACTTTTCCGCGTGCTTCCTCGGCTAGATGGCGCTTTCCTCTCCAGAGATGGTGGTATGACGGCCACATCGTTCTTGTGTACAACGAGAACGGGTTTGCTTGGTTTGTTAGCGTGGGCCTGCCCGGGACCGGTCTTTGGTACGGGAGGGGCGGAAGTGTTGACGGCTGTTTTGCGTAGCCTACTGCCCATGTGTGTGCCGGAGGAAGACTTGCCTACTGAAGATCTTTCCGAAGCCAATGAAGACATGCTGAGCCTAGGAACAGGACAGTAAAAATGTGAGAGATTAAACATCTTTCTCACTTGCACTGATTGACCCCTGGTATCATTACTGCACCAATACACCAGCACAATATTCTGAAACTAGTCAAGGACACAGTGATTCAGAGCAGTGAACTTGTTGGGCAGATCGATGGAGAAAGAGTGAGGAGGAGCAGGAGCAGGGACCATTCGACTCACTTGGACGTGGCGCTACCGTGACTGACGTGGGGCTTGACGTGGTGCGAATGAGAGGTCGACTGCGTAGTCTCTCGATGACCTGCGAGCTGCTGCTGACTCTGCTGCAGCTTGTCTATGACCTCCTCCACATTCCACGGCTCCTCATAGAACCCTGTGACGGAAGATACTCTGTGAGGTCATCGATGATGAAGCGGCCAGTGATGATGATGATGATGATGATGATGATGACTCATATACTAACCATCTGATGTATTGAGGGGCGCCGGTTTGGCATCGCTCCGCTGGGAATTGGTGTAGTTCTGGTAGATACCCGCAGACGGAGGCGACGATGAACTGATGGAACCCCTTGGCTGGGCACACGGGTCTCTCTGGCGGTCCTCCGGCAATCTGTCAAACGGTTGGCTTACATGATTACCATCACTAGGAAACGCAGCTCATGCCAGTCAGTCAGTAGTCAGTGTTTACAGCTCGGTGGAGTGCAGGCGATATTTCGTTGATAAAAATATTATTGACTAGCTGTTACTGACCCATTAAAATCTCAACCTTATCACTGCAGAAGCAGCATTTAGTAGGGATGAAAACAAATTATATCATTCGATTAATTGTTGTGTAATAGTTTTCCCGATGGTGAAAAACAAGTCAGGTTGGAGTTAGGGGGAACACGATGAGGGATGGCAGACGGGAGGGTGGATGGCAGACGGCGATACTGACCTGACCCTAGCCTGTATCTCCTCATCACCGCTGTGATCGTAGATGATGTTAGACGCCGCGTTGGGACTATGGTTATGGTTGAAGGGCGCGTGAGACATTATTTTGGGAGGAGATTCAACACCGGGTGACGGGGGTGAGACGAAAGTAGATCCGGGCTTTGCTTCCCTGATAAACCAATAAAGAACTGATTCCAGAGCGGGAAACAATGATGGGTAATAACTGAGCGTGACATGTGACGGGTAATAACTGAGCGTGACGTAGCCGCTACCGACAGATAGTGGCACTTGAACTCGAGCCTATCTGAGGATATTGGCACACGCTGGTAACTGACACGATAGGAACTGTGCATTCTGAGATAGGAGAGCGGCTGAGACCACAGCGGGAAGTTGAACTGGCTCTGAACCAAACGGGTCATTATGGAAAAGCAGGCTGAGAGACGGCAGGTCAGGCCCTGGTAGCAAATTAGAATCTCCATAAAATGCAAATATAAGAAATCGTTGAAAAGAGGATCTCTTCCCGCGCTGCGGATTGCAGTTGGGAGAGAAACGTAGGCACACAGCATCAAAAGTACCAACCTCCACTCTCCCTCGACTAACACCGCCGATGTCATGCCGCCAGATGACATCCTCTTCATTCTCGGCTGCTGACGCGCTTGGTGCTGACCATCTTTGCTAGGATGACTTTTGGCCCTCATGCTCAGCTTCTCCTGGTCATGGTGGCTGTGGGAGGGACCAGCTGCTGCGGGACTGCTACTGCTGCCGTGCTGTTCATAGCTGCCCGCCGGTTTGAATGCCGATCCTGGCCTCTGATTGGCTTGCTTCATCAGCTGGTAGACCTCCGTCTCCGTGTCCTTCAGGTCCCACGGGCAGTCATATTCATCGCCTGGCAATCGAGAGACAAACTTACACAGTCCATTTCTAGTCACCCTACTCTACCTACGACATCTCTCTCATGCAGAGCCAGTCTCAGGGGAGGTAAGGACTGCCAGCTTACCACCAGGCTCCTTGCGCGGATCTTCACTAGGTGTAATCACCATGCTGTGTGAGCTGCTCACTGATTGTCTGTTCGTCCGCCTAGTCAGCTCTGACTCATTCACATAGACCGCTGACGAAGCGGCAGAGCTGCCGGCCCTAGTTATAGCCTCCTGGTTGCAGTAATCAGCGCTGCCGCTGTTAGCGCTGCCACTATCCAATATCCTAGTAGTGTTTGATGTCACTATCACTGACGACATCATGTCGAGCTGGGATGTCGTTGCGTCCTCCGTCTGCCTGACGACCTGGTGAGAGCCGTCCGAGTTGGCGCAGAAGACGGCGTTCGTTGCGACGTCTGTGGTGGTAGGATGGTCCGAGTGATAGCTGGTGTCGAGGCTGACCGTGCTGTCCGCTAACGCATCGCCGTCTGCTGTGTCAGAGAGAAATGAAACTCAAACACTCGGCGGCACTCAATCAGAGATTTAAATCGGTGACAATGCACGAGTGAATGAGTCAATCAGTCAGCTGACTGGGCCCTGCTAGATCCAGGCAATGCGGGCTGGCCATTACCAACAATAACAATACATTATCTACAGCTTATTGTACAGGAGAGAGCTGTGAACAGTGGTGGGGAATCAGCGCTGTGATTGATCCAGGAGCCTCTGTGGCCGCAGCCTATTCAACACCTTTATGAGAAGAAAATGGCACCTCAAACCCTGGTCATGTGACTCAGCGTCTGATTCACTAGCTCCCCTGGCCTACTAACTATAGAGTTTTAATTGGTTTATCTAACAGCTCAGCCAGGGAGCTGCCACTTTGCCCACAGTCAGTAGGTGCTGGTAGATGGGGGGGGGGGGGGGGATGCGAGGAAAGATCGTAAAACGACACCATACGAAGAAGG
>ERZ1740065.2765-NODE-2765-length-10956-cov-11.958352_pt1 | contig 10956 bp, 8 predicted proteins | sample MGYA00581738_ERZ1740065 | MGnify/ENA primary metagenome ERZ1740065 (study PRJEB43018, sample SAMN04849749) | marine metagenome | isolation source: floating plastic debris | place: Pacific Ocean | collected 2008-09-01 | study: EMG produced TPA metagenomics...
AGTGTTACACAGAGAGTGTTACACAGAGAGTGTTACACAGAGAGTGTTACACAGAGAGTGTTACACAGATAAAACAAAATAATACATAAATAATGAATAAAACAAATTACATCATGTAGGAGCACAAAGCATAGTAGGACTCAAGATTCAACATTCATCAGTAGCAAACTGCAGTAAAGAACATAATTAGCGAGAAGACAACTCCGACTACAAAAGATCAGCCAATCAAGAATAGCTCAGTAGTCAGGTGCAATTATTTCCACAGACTGGCACTCAGCGTTCTCAAAGTAACTCACTCTAATCTGTGGAAACTCACAAACATGGATTGCAAAAGTTGTTACAAGTGCATGGTAGGAAACACACTGTGCACGGCTGTCATGCTATGTTACACATTGGAAGCAGAAGAAGAAAGACAAAGAACTACTGTAAACGTGGTAATTACAACGAAGTTCTATTTATAGCGTTGATAGAGTTTATAGCATTGATAGAGTTTATAGCATTGATAGAGTTTATAGCGAGTTGCTAAGCAACGTTATCAAAACATTAGTTTTAGTTATATAGAGCCGATATGTCACTCATCCCAATCCGTTATTGTTACAAATGGCATCATTTGCTCTCACTTAAAGCCGTTATACTTGAGGCAGCAATCAATACCACATTTACATTATTCTATTCGAGTTGATGTTTTTGGAGCTGAGAACGGGCCAACGAATATATGAATCGGGAAACAGCAATAACTCAGCACGCCGGAACTCTCAACAGGAAAATATAGTCAGCAGTAGCGAACTTATTCTACTCCGCCTCTCAATTCTGACGTGACATGTGCTGTCATCAGCACGAGAGTTAGTAACGGAAGTAACAACCGTACCCCTGGGGCAGCCTTTCCTTGGAGCACCTGCAACGCTTCAAACATCGACTTGACGAACTGGTGAGCGAGTTCATGGAATTCCGTGTTTAGGCCGTTGCTGTCCATAGAGAACATAACCTGTGAATAAAAAAACAATGAAATGGATTCGCTCTACATGTGCAGTGGAGTTTAAATGGCCCCACTTACTCTCATGATGACATCGAGTGTGGCGCGATGTAGGAAATCGAGGAGTAGAATCGTCTCCCCTGACTCAGCCTTAGGCTGCAGCTGTTCAAGGAATATGTCTCCACTTAAGTTAAATGTGTCCACGGCGTCTTGTAGCTTACTGGGAGACAATTCTGGCTGAAAGGACGGGACAGAAAACCAGAGCTCAAAATGGCGCATAGCTCACTTGCGGTGGAATACGGCATCCAGGATCTTTCTCCTCGGGTACCATTGGTCATGGTCGATCTCAGAGGCCAGGCCATCTCCCATCAGCCTATACATACGATCCAACACATGACACCAAATATTACAGTGATTTACAGCAACACAGCGAACACACAGTCTCACCTTTGTCCAAGCGCTTGCCGACCGGTAAACATATCTGCCTTACAGAAGTAACGCTGGTCGCCGTGGACTAAGATCATCTTGATAGCCTCAGGACTTCGCGTGCAAGTTATGGTTCTTTGTAAGACGAAGAACACAAAAGTGTCGCCATATTCGTCGGCCCTGGAGATGAATAAATTACAGTACAACTTTGATTGGCCGAGTCTGGTTACGTCTAGATGGTGCACATCTTATACTTCAATTTAGCCAATAGCTGTCAACAGCCAACGCCCTGTGCATCAGCCCTTCTACATGAATCTCACATATTGTGCACTAGAGTAGCGATCTGCAGAAATTGTTACAGAGCAAGGGCAATTCGATACATGAACGATTTGTGATATAAAGTTTCATCCATCTTTTTATAATTACAGTTTTAATTTTTGCTCTTTCTTATTGTGTCTCAACTCTTTCTGCTCTGCAAAGCATAACATTTCTCTACTCAGAGACAGTAATAAATTTCATCTTATTTTATAGGTATATTGACTACCCTAGCAGTAGCTCAACTTGTAAGAGATTCTTCACTAGAGAGACTCCAATATTTCAGTCATAATACAGAGAGCTCTCAATGGCTGAATATGTCTGCAACAGGAAGTAGCCTGCTATTAGCAGCTGTACAGACTAGGGGAAACAACGTATACTGTGTTCCCTCGACTATAAGACACGCCTAAATCCTACACAGACATCACTATAACTTCATGTAGGATGGTCGTAAAGGAGCCATCTAGTTTGATAAGAGAGAATCAATTTAGAACTATTAAACAAAACTTTCAAATCAACTATTAGCAAGATAATGAAGACTAATTTAACATGACCTTACTTCCTTAGACACGTGTCTTATAGTCGAGGGAATACAGTAAGTATATAGCAGAGATGTCAATGATCTCTGCTATATAAGATGGTAAGAATTGTTTTTATAATTTATCTTTTTCTTTTCTTTTTTCTTTTTAATGCTCGGCAAATCAAAGTATTGCTCAGTGATGAGTCAGTAATAAACAATGAAAATATAAAGAACATACGACACACAAATAACATATATAAGTACTATATTCGCAACGAAAAGGTAACAATACAGTATGGCAGGAAATCTAAATATATCCACAGATCAGATCAGAGTACTGTGGGTATACACGCACCATTTAGTGAGGATCTCGAAAAACAGCAGCTTGTCACTGTCAGCCGTCTCACACGAGGCAGATTCTCCCAACCTTGCCCGCTCTGTCATCTCCGGCAGATTTCCAAAGAAGAAGCTGGAAGAGTCAGAATCTCAGTAACATAGCTGACTGCACACTCCTCCAGCAGGACACCTCAGCCCACATCTACAGCTGCATATCCCGGTAACCTAGTCTATCACAGTGAGCTCTGTCGGTCAGCACATGAATATCAAGTGTCATATGTGACCAAGCATTAGTGATGAATGAGACAGACTTAGGTCAAGGCTACTGTGTAAGGTTATTGAGTGACTACACATGTAAGTTTGGGCTCAGACCCCAAATCGTTAGTGATGGGAAAGAAGACAAGTCCAAGTATACTACAAGTTACAAAACTAACTTCTCTCAGAGAGGTGAGAGGCCTGAGAAGTATACAATCTTTGTCACAGTGATCCCACTGGACAAGCTTTCAGCTAGGCTGACATTTGATACCTATCTGTGTCTACAGCAGATTTTAGTCCATATACAGGCTGTGGCCTGTTTGGATTCAACTCACAAACCACATGTTGTAGCGGTGAGGATAGAGGTTGAATGAAGTCACAAAGTCTGTTGTGCATTCAGGCCTTCACTTCATTCAGTTTTGTTTCAATTGTTTTTGTTGCAAAGTCTTCTTGTCCTTCCACATACACGTACATGTATCTGATATCTACCTATTCTATCATCTTCGTCATTAGAAAAAGTAGGTACATTATAACAATCTTCAATGAGCTTGCAAGTCCACGTATTAGCTACTGCAGCTGGGCAGTGGCAGTAGGCCCGTGTCGTTCTGTTGTGGCAAACTGATAATCGCATCATGGTGTCTATATATATATATATATATACATATGGAATATTCACATTATCGAGTAAAATCACTTACCTAGTGCGCTTAGGTCCTGGGATGTGGTCATACTTGTGATGCGAGCGAAGTATCTGCACCACGAAGTACCCGGCCACGGCGACGCAAATAGTGACCAGACACGAAGCAGCAGTTAAAATCAGTTCAGTGAGACTGAGCATATCTAAAATGAAAGGATTATTTACCATATGCAAGCCCTGCGAATCTTGTTTCTGATGTTGCACACAATCTTGTACTTCACTAGTGATGCGGCGAGTAGTAAAGGGAACGCAATCGCTGACTCTCTCTAGAATCACAAGACCGCTGTGCGAAGTGCGCAGTACAGAATACGCATTCTGATTGGCTAAAAGTGGAGCGTATTACGCTACGAAAATTTCCATGGAATGACAACTCCCAAAGCAGTGTGGTCGGTATGCTTCACTTATCAAGCCAAGCAAGATTCCATGAACTACCGGCAGTACCACATCTTGATTATATACAGATCTATCACTAATATCACATTATACAGCATGATTATGCATTACTTCATGCACTTCTGTATATAGAGTAGTTTTTCTGTGCTGTACTCTACTACAGCATACTACTAGTAGTTGCAAACTAGCTGTAAACAATCCTGTAAACAAGTGAGAGTGAGAGTGGGAGAGGAGAGTGGGTGTGGAGAGTGGGAGTGGAGAGTGGGAGAGGAGAGTGGGAGGGGAGACTGGAAGGGGAGAGTGGGAGGAAGCAGGGAGATGGGACAATAGAGACATAGGGAGAGTGGGAGAGGTAGGGAAAGAACAGGCAGCGAGTGAGAGAGGAGGAGATAACTCTTAATCGCCGCGAACTGGTCATGTACTGTTATAAACAGGAAATGCCATTCAGATAGACGATCTTCATCTGCACAATCTGCTGCTCAGTTTATTTGTATATCCAGTCAGATATCAACTAAATAAAAACTCCATGCACCTGGAAGGAAACAAAGACGTTCATACATGTGACGCGAAAGTATCAGAAACGAACATAGTATGTGACAAGTATTACGAAGGGGAGAGCCTTGTGTAGAGTTACCACATGTTGTACTATCTAATGGAGATCATCCGAGTGTCAGATCGTATCAACCAATCACTGCTCTCGCATGGCTGATGTGTCACCGAGCTCATCAGGTTTGTTTATATACAAAACGTGATGCTGAGTGTGGTAGGTTGGAACGGAGATGAGAAGAGTGGGAGTGGGCGGAGAGATTGCTGAATACAAACACTAGGCATGGGTAATGACTATCATGCCTACAGATGGGCCTACAGGAAATGTGATCCTTACTGCTCTCGCTGATTTTGAACCGGAAAGAGATTTCAGTAACAAGCCACTTGAATCTAATATAGCGTATGTGACAATCTTCAAACAGTGCTGCAGCCATGTCATTCTATAACTGATCTACTACAGTGTACTGCAGCCTACCCAAGTCTCTGTCATACCTGTACAGCAGCCTACCCAAGTCTCTGTCATACCTGTACAGCAGCCTACCCAAGTCTCTGTCATACCTGTACAGCAGTCTACCCAAGTCTCTGTCATACCTATTCCTGTTCATTTAGTTGGTATACAAAGCTAATTACATAATTTTCAGAATATTACTTCAAAATTATGTCAGAGCATTGTATGCCAACTATATGAACATAGCTATCTGTGACATAGACCTGGGCCGGCTGTGACATAGACCTGGGCCGGCTGTGACATAGACCTGGGCAGGCTGTGACATAGACCTGGGCAGGCTGTCACATAGACCTGGGCAGGCTGTCACATAGACCTGGGCCGGCTGTGACACAGACCTGGGCCGGCTATTATACACTGTAGTAGATCAGTAACTGAATATCATGGCTGAAACACTGCAAGAAAATCCTGTTGCAATTTTTAATTTTGGTATGATTACATACACCATCTTTTATTCCAAGTGGCTGGTTGCTATGGTTACTGTACTCTCGTACCAGTTAATCAGCGGCGCTTATAGAATGAATAGATAAACTCTATAGAATTGTAAAGCGTACTCATACTTCAATGTGCGACAAAGCTCCTATCTAACCTACATAATCATCTCATCATTTCAATGATGTCTAAAGTTGAAAACAGACCATTTCTACTCATTTGGTTACAGAACAGCAGGACATAGCGTAATGTATATAGAGTGAAAGAATGCTTTGTTTTCAGTTCATCGAAACAAGAAACGTCTGAGCCTTCCGGTAATAATTAGAGTTAATTCTGCAAATATTTCAGGTCAGCGCTGCGCCCAACGATGAGAGAAGTAGAGGCGGCACTATGAGTGCTGCTTGATCTTATCAGAAACCCTCAGTGATTGAGACAACAAGTACTAACAAGTACTAGCAAGCACTTGCAGCGGTGAACTCATAGTCAGTGTCACCATACACCAGCAGAAACTGCCCCACTGCAGCCACTAATGACATCATGTAGAACGGGACTTTCTATTGGCTGAAGGTAATTCTGCAATTTGATGCGATTGTTATTCACTTGAAGCTGAGATGAGCTGATGGAGAGCCTGGCAATGTTAGTAGTGCTAACAGCATGCAGCCTACTGCTCTTCTGTCAGGTAAGTTCTGTGTACAGAGATTGCAACCAAATGTACTGTCCCTAGTATATAACAGCCTGGCCATGATGTAGTATGTGTATATGACTTCACTGCGTACCATCTAGTCTAATACATAACAGTCTGGCCATGACGTTTTACATCAGTATGGCTTCACTGCGCACCGTCTAGTATGCAACAGTGCTACTATGATCTTGTATGGGAACACGACTACACTGTGTACTTCCTAATACGTAGCAGTCTATGTGCATGGCTGTGCTTCATACCACCTAGTATCGACCAATCCGAATATGTTTTATTCAGATATGATTGAATTGTCCAGGCAGACACCAAGCCGAATATACTGTTGGTGGTGGCTGATGATTTGGGCTATAATGATGTTGGATACCATGGCAGCGATATCGCAACTCCGAACATTGATAAGCTCTCGCGTGAAGGAATCCGGTTGGAAAACTACTACGTGGAGCCGACTTGCTCTCCCACTCGAGCCAGTCTCATGACTGGTCGCCATGGGGTACCTGAACTCTGAGTCGTTTATTGAGAGAGAACGGCTAAACAGCCTCAAGATTGCTATCTAATTACGTAGACATGGATATATTCTGGAGGAGAGAACATCATTGCTAGAAAGTTGCCATGGGTGGGAGTTGTCTTTACTACTTATGGTAGAGAGTTTTTTTTGGGAAGTGATGTTTTTTTTGTGACATGACCCAGTTGGAGTCTATTTATATTAGGTGAAGTATCTCCTAAATTCATCATGGCTGACATATCCATTGGGCGAAAAACTCTTCAGAAATTCACAAATTTAATGTCCACAAAAGTTAACTTCATGGCATAGTATTGGGATAAAATAGAATGGTATAGGGTGTATCATCCAGCACACCATCAACTGAAGAATTTTTGTCGCTTTATTTACCTCTACTCTCTCAGTACACAATTCTACCTGAGTTTGCGGAACTTTGACTGTTCAACAGACTCATGACTCATGACTGTTTGTTAAACACGCAGGCTAGCACAGGGTTCTACGGACTATCCAACCTTGCGGAGCATGGTGTTCCACTAGCTGAGACGTTGCTTCCAGAGCGTCTAGCGGCCAAGGGCTACACAAATTATCACATTGGCAAATGGCACCTGGGATACTACAACACGAGCTACGTACCTACGGCCAGGGGCTACCATTCCTTCTTCGGTAAGGCGCCACCAAGCTAACAATAGTGGACCGGTAGTTGTCTATTTCCCCGCCCTAAAATTGCTCAAGACAAGAAGTCTGTAAGGAATCTTGATAATTCTTAAGAACTATTTAAGACTTCTTGAGAATTATTCAAGAGTTCTTCAAGAACTTTCAGGACGGGGAAATAGACAATTACAGGAAGACCAATGTAGGTCAGCGTAGAGTTGTATAATAAAACACAAGCAATGCTAATTTTTACGTGCTGATTAGTGGTGGATAATCTGCAGGTTTTCACACTGGCGCGATGAATTACATTACCAAGATGAAGTACGCCACATTTACCAAACGCAACATATCGATGCGTTTGAGAGGCTATGATCTTTGGCAGAATGATCACGTGTACCGAGGTAGTGACAGTCGTACCTACTCCACCCACCTATTCACTCAGAGAGCTGCTGATACCATAAAATACCACGCTCACCATAAAAAGGTGAGAGTTGTCCGCCCATGATCTGGGAATGTACCCAGCCTACTTCATTAAGAGGATATTATCTTATTTGCAATTCTCATGAGTACCGTAGCAACCACCATAGCAGCTACCATAGCAACCATATTGAATGAGGATCAACAATATCATGTAGATTTCAACAATCACATAGAATAAAGTGGTATATCAGGGGAGCGTAGAGAACAGAAATGATGACGACCATTTAGTTTCCAAGTATTAGTGCGATGAACATTTCTTCGTAAAAACATCAGCACTTTATGGTCATCCTGTGTCACAAAACCATTATTTGATCACTTATTTCGTGACAGATATTGTAATAGATATTGTGACATTGTGACATATATTGTGACACTGTGACCAATATCATTTTCATGTAGTTATTTTGGAAGCAAAATGATGTTGGTATTTCTATCGTGACACTCTCCTCATATACAGCTAGAACACAGTAATTAGAAGTTATGTTCTCTTTAGGACCAGCCATTCTTCATCCATCTGGCTTATCAGGGCGTTCACTCGCCAGCGCAGGCACCAAAGGAATGCATCCAGATGAACCCCAATATAACTGACAAGAGAAGACAACTTTACGCTGGGATGGTTTCCTGTTTGGATGAAGGATTGGGCAATGTCACAAGGATACTTCACAATCTCAACATGTGGAACAACACAATCGTCATATTCACCACCGGTTAGTCTTCAACTACTGACTCAAAGAAAACAAACAAAATCTAAAGTATTTTAAACTAGTTCATTCTTGTGTACCCACAGACAATGGCGGTTCGTTCAGGATGTCAGGAAGCAATTGGCCACTGAGAGGGGAGAAGAACTCTTTGTTTGAGGGAGGCATGAAAGCAGTAGGCTTTGTCACAAGCCCTCTTCTACCAGCCAATGAGCTGAACAGGAACTTGTTACACGTGGTAGACTGGTACCCGACAATAGCGGCCCTAGCTGGAGATACAAACGTGAGCCGCCTGGACGGGTTCAATATCTGGGAGTCACTGAGGTAAGGTCACATGATCACGATAACTATAAGTTGATAGATGAGAGCACATGTGCATAGCAATAAATAGCCTTGACATTAGCTTGACATGAATGACATATGTATTGATTACAAGTGCATTATCATGTGAAGGCATTATCAAACAAGCCCATCATAGCCCTGATCTCTCTCTAGAAATGGGAGCGAAGTAAGGAACGAGCTGCTACTGAACTTAAATCTTCGCAATAAATCACCAAGAGGAGCTCAGGCTACGCGTTTCTCGGCAGCATACAGAGATGGTGACTGGAAGCTGATCATAGGCAATCCAGGTTCGGATAAACACAGGCTATGCAATAGTAAAGGCTATTTCGATTCGAGGAGTTATCCTATCAACACAGCTAGTTTACAGCATATAGCTGTGGGTCATTGAAACATAGCCCCCAATCCAATTCTAGGGAGAGGTGAATGGGGGACAGGCTCAGGGTCACCTATCAACTTTGTGAAAGAAGCAGAGCCTTACAGTAAATCCATATGGCTGTTTAACATCAAGGACGATCCGGAGGAGAAGCTGGATCTCGTCTTCGAACAACCGCTGGTTGCCAAGAAAATTCTGAAGAAAGTTCAGGTAAGAAACCACAGTGTCACCTCCCATTCATACCCATAAACTCACTGAAACCGTGTTTGGTGATCCCAGGCAATAGCCGCATCCGCTAAAGCCGATGTGAGACCGCCCGAAACCGTGAAGGCAGACCCCGGCCGCCACGGCGGTGTCTGGGGTCCTTGGAATGTGAGGTTGCCAATAGAAGATACGGTGCAGATTATCGATGTCCCCGAACCCGATCAGAATGTCCACCAAGACATCAAACCACCGGAGCGCATTATTAACAGGTTTTGGGATTTCGTATCGGGATTTTTTTAAATTAAATACCTTCTTAACAAGAAACTGAATTGATTTATTTTCCTTCAAAGTTAGAAAATCAATAAAAATAACATCAAGTAAAATGCAGACCAAAGAACCGAATAGTTTCTTTCACAGTAACATCAGCATTAGTGATTGGCTGACTTATACGATTAGAGACCAATCAGCATCTCCAGCTCGGCATTGGTGAGAATCTCTTTCATGATCTGCTTGTACTGTGAGAGTAGCATAGCGCCCTCTTCTGAGTCTGCAATAAACAACAGCCAATCAGATGGCAGTAGACATGGATAGCAAGCCATCAGCAGCCAATCAGACAGCAGCAGCCAATACGTGATAAGACATAGACATAAAAGTTACCATTAGAGCGTTTGGTGAGGATTTGGAGGAGCTGATCAACCTTATCATCCATGAGGTTGCGATACCAGTCGTCCAGAGTGTCAGGGTCACCGCCAAACGAGTGCGGCAACTGCCTGCATCCTAAATCAGAGTGACAATCATCAGCCATTATTAAGGAACAGCCAACTTATAGTCCTTTACTAGTCACAGTCATAACGGCGTCTGTGATTAGCAGATTAGAGAATAGTGGACAAGTCTACATTTTCCATGTACTTCACATGACCCAGTATTATAATAGTAATAATAATAATAATTATAATACAAATATGCACAATAGGAAAGTCCCGTCACAACTCCATCATCCCGTCACGGCACCATCATCCTTTCATGTTAGTCATATACAGAGCGCCCAGTGACAGCAAAGACCAGCCGCCTCGATTTTATCGGGATTCTGACTCCATGCAAAGAGTCCAAAAATTTTCAGCGTGTACATCGCCAATCGTGCCTCTTTTATTTTCCTCTCAAATATAGGTCAGCTGCTCCCAGCCCTTATACAGAGCTACGTATAAGTAACGAGAAAACAACTCTTACAGCAGGTACCTGACTGGGATTGGCTCAGTGTCTCATAGATGAGTTGGGCAAGTCGTCTATTACTGTCACAGATCCTCTCCAACCTTCTCTCATCGACTTGTCGGGGCAAATCTGTAAGTAAAATGCGGTCTCCGAGTCGTGACATATAAAACGCGGTCTTTGAGACGTGGTATGAGAAACTGACACGCAGCCAATCACATATTCAAACATATCTGTAGACGCAATGCAGAGATACCCTAAATAAGGTGCCATTCAGTGAGGAGAGAAAGTGCCAGTCGGGGAGGGTGGAGTTCAAGTCAGAGAGGAATAAAGATGTAAGTAAAAAAAAAAAAACAGATTAAAAATAAAAAGAGAAAGAAAGAAAGAAAAAAAAATAAAAAAAAA
>ERZ1740065.2766-NODE-2766-length-10954-cov-12.215524_pt1 | contig 10954 bp, 17 predicted proteins | sample MGYA00581738_ERZ1740065 | MGnify/ENA primary metagenome ERZ1740065 (study PRJEB43018, sample SAMN04849749) | marine metagenome | isolation source: floating plastic debris | place: Pacific Ocean | collected 2008-09-01 | study: EMG produced TPA metagenomics...
ATTAGAGTGGTATTTGTGTTTGTGTTTTTGCGGTGGTGTGTTGGTGGTGTTTTGGTGATTTGTGTGAGATGTTTTGTTGCAGAGAGGGAGCAGAGAGGGAGCAGAGAGGGAGTAGACAAGGAAAGAAGAGGAGAGCAGGAAAAGGAGACAGGAAAGAGATGGAGAGGAGGCAGGAAAGAGATGGAGAGAAGAGGAAGGGACAGCGTGAGAGGAGGAGGAGAGGAAGGGACAGCGTGAGAGGAGGAGGAGAGGAAGGGACAGCGTGAGAAGAGGAGAAGGTAGGCATAATTAATCACACACAATCACTAGACTATCACAAGAAGCCACAAGTTTAAATATAGCAGCTACTTCCATTAAGGGCTAAATGCAAGCATATATTAACACAGCTCCGTCCAGCAATCAGCAGAACAATTGGCTGGAAAGCCTATGACATCACCATAATCAATAACTGTCACCTAAGAAACACTAAAAATATTGAATATAACTAACTGCGCTCCCACATGTACACAGATAGCACAAATACGTCATATTATCGGACTTGAACTGCCACTCTCTACTGTACAGGTCTATGCATAGCATATCTCTATGTCAGTGATCACCAGCAGTCACAAGCAAACACCAGACCTGTTCTGGCAGAGCACAATCATCATGCTATGCACAGTACGTGAAACTTTCTAAAACCAACGGTACGAGACATCATAGCATCCTTGTATGTCAATCAGACGACCTACCCCTCTCGACGCCTGCGCTATTTTCTGTGTACAAGAGATTTTATGTGAACAACATATCGGTCAGCGGGAGTGAGGATGGTATGGATGAGTGGTTAGTAAGACTAGTGGGGTACCGTTGTTGTGAGGCGTGGTGCTCTTCCATGCCTCCAATCGCAGATAGATGACTTTGAGATTAAGCGATTTCTCAAACATGTTGGCTTTGAAGGCAATGCTGGGGTCAGTCGGTTTTGTTTTAGCCAAGAAGTTGTTCCATATTCCGTCTGCAATGAACTCGCCACTGTAGAAAGACCGACCGCCAGTCACGTTCATTATGGACCATCTGCAGTAGGAAGTGTGATGTTATATAGGTCAAGCAGACGAAGGACTGACGCAGTGCCTGCTGCTGATTATAACTTACTTGTAGTCATACCGTATTCCTGGTATGTAGCCGATGATTCTAGAAGAGACTGAGAACTTAGAGTCCACGTTGGTTTTGCCGATGCAGTTAATTGAACATCTGGAATATAAAAGCCACTGAGTGGTGAGTCATCCGGCTGACAGCGTTACTGCTGGAGTTGCCTCCCCACTCACCCAATTGCAATATTTGGTGGATCTCCTTCGGTCAAGGTCACCATGTAATCAGTAACTCTGAGGACTCTCGTATCTTTCTTGATGTAGACGTCGAACATGATCCGGGAGCTCTCATAGCTGAATGTGGTGTTTAGGCTGATGACTCCAGTTGTCTCATCCGTAAACAGACCTGCAAAGATCAAAGCCTCTCTTGACTTATTTGGGATGATAGTTGACACCATTGTATACCAGTATAGTACACCTGTATAGACCAGCATAATACACCTGTATACACCAGTATAATACACTAGTACATACCAGTATAGTATACAGGTATATACACCAGTATAATACATTTTTGTTTCTTAAGTTTCTAGAGTATGTGAGGTAAGATCACTGATTGGCTGTGTCTGGGTTACCTGAAGAGTTGTAGCCGTCATGCCAGAAGCAGCCGACATCAACGAGGTCAGCTTCAAGACTAGTGTAGATCGTCGGAAACTCGCAAGCAGTGCCTGATTCCAGTTCCTGCCAAGTGTCCTCATTATACTTGGGGAGTGTCTCACATTCCCGCCTACACAGCCAGGTAAACTGGAACTCAGACTTGTCCTGATTCTTATCTCCAATGTCCGGATCATACGTCTCCGTCATAGCGTCCAGAACTAACTCCCTGCCGTACTTCACTCTGAAAAAATGCGTTACGTGTGAGCAGTGCTGCCGACCCCAAATGGCAACATATCGTAGATTTCAATAATCTAAACATAGAACCCCCATATGCTGTCCTGAAACCAACATTACAGCCTCTATTTCAGTACATTACTGCTTACCAAATACAATAAGTCAGTTTTGTGGGTTTGTGGTGCATACAGACCATAATTACATGATATAATGTGGTAAATTAACTGCCTCAAAAGTTCAAAAAGTCATAGATCTAGTGGTAAAATCGTAGGGTTGGCAACACTATGTCTGAGTGCTGAAGCATAAGGGAAAAACCACAGTGGTCAGCTGATGTGATGGTCTTACTGCGTCTCGAGTGTCGGAAAACCTCCGACCAGATCAGACTTGACAATGAGGACGTCAGTCTTGTTGACGGTGTAAATGCCTGGCATGTCATCCATGGAGATGTTATACTCAAACCGATAGTGACCATAGTCAAAGTATCGCGGAGGAAACCTTATCCAAGATTTGGCACTGACCACGTCTGAAATATCCAGCTCCGTCAAGTCTCCGGTTGCCTCATCGACCTGCCCGACGCAGATGAAGACAGACGCTGATGAAATGAGCTGAGCCCAAGTTTCCCGAAAGTATGCCGATACTCACATGGAAAGCGCGCCATGAGTACGTCTCATTTCTATTGGGGCATCCGCTGGTAATCATGGTGCCTTCTACTCTCAGTGTCTTGGACTTGTAGTGGTGAATGATTCCTTTGGTGCACATTGATGGATCGATGCACTTCATCAGCGTGAAATCGACAGTGGGAAACTCGCAGGGGCCCAGAGTGACTCCCAATCTGAAAGGAGACAAGATGAAGCTGATATTGGTGAAGTGCGCCAATATATGTGAGAGGTAGAGAGGAGAGAGTGAGAGTGAGAAAGAGGACAGGGAAAGAGGAGAAGGAGAGAGGGGCCGGTAGAATGGGGGACAGGGAAAGGGAAAGGAGAGAGGGGCAGGGACAAGGAGAGAGAGGAGCTGGTAGAGTGGGGACAGGGAAATGGGAGAGGGAGAGAGGGGTAGGGAAAAGGATAGAGGGGGCTGTAGAGTGGAGGCACAGGGATAATGGCGGAAGGGGAGAGCTCTATTCTGAATTTAGAGGCTTACACGTGATGGTGATCCTCACTGGATACATAGTTCATGGCAGTGAAGCGTATGTGGCTCTGTCCCAGAGTGTACCAGATAATCTCATAGTCTATATGAACTCGGCCATCTGAACCCCTGAGACTTTCAAGAGTTTCCATGCTGTACTCCTTTGAATTGACAGTGAGCTTCGTGAATGTGTTCTCATGCGCTTTCCTGCAGAGCTCAATGTTACCATAAGCATAAATTGGCTCCGGAACTGCAAATATATCAATAGACAAGGAGCTTCCTGGTTACACATGTCAATGAACAGTACAAAGACCAAATAAACGCACGTGCTAGTGGGTCATCGAAGTTAATGAAGTAGCAGGCGTCGGTGCCGAGGGTGCCCAGGTCGATGGACCAGTATGTGGTGACGTTAAATGAGGTTGTGCTGAGGTCAGATATCAGTGCTGTCTCTGCCACTGTCCTCTGCAGCACATATGATGCTGACACAGTCTGATTCGACACAGCGTTCGTCACTGTCAGTGTCACGGTAAAGGATCCTGGGTTGCTGCCATAATCGCCGTAGTTGTAGGTCACCGTAGAGAAATCTGAAATTCCAAATGCATTGGTGAGGATGAGAAGTATAGATAAAGTCATGAAGCTTACACTATGGTCTCTGGATGAATTTCATTGCCTTCGCTGTCTGCTACCTTTACTAGTTGCATTACAGAATTACAGAATTGCTGGTTCTTTCCTATAGACTTATTCTTAGACCGGTAAAACAGACTCAATCTCAAACCATGTGACATCTCTGAGCCATAGGAACGTGTCTCCGCTAACGAAATAACCACGCTCTCTAAAAGCCCAGTGCCTGAGGCAACATCGAAACGTACCTCCTTCGAGTACATCACCATTTCCAAAGTTCCAATTCCATGTGGTATGGCTGGAGCGAGTGGTGCTGGCGACGTAGGTTATGTTGTTCTCAAGTCTGTAGTGATTGAAGAGAACATCTGCTGCAGATTCCGTGGCTCCCAGACTGTTCGGGTAGACAGGAAGTGGAGTCTCTCCAGCCTACAAACCCACTCTAGTCAGCGATACGATCAGTCAATCAGGATGAGAATGGATTCTGATTGGTTACCGGGTGAAGGATGCTGTCGATATTGAGTTCGTACACTTCATCGTACACTGTGAACTGGTAGGTGAGGATCTCGGTGGATATCAGATTCTCAAGGCGGACAACGGCTTGGAGATCACCAGGAGATCCATGAACAAAGTTCCAGCTGATCACATGCTCATAGGTATCATTAGAAAGTGACGGCACGCGATCGCTGAGTGAAATGTAGTCAGTTGAGTTGTGTTGATCAAAGGCATTGAAGGATATAGTCCATGAAACATTGGTCGGCAAGGGTTGATCTGTGTCACGTAGCAGAATGAAGTGAAAGTTTTTGATGAAATGGCTCGAGGGGTCGGAGGAGGGTCTGAGAACATCGTAAGTGATGAAGCCGTCATCCCACAGACCAAATCGGACATTCTCTATGGCGTACTGAACGGTGAATGTCCACGACTCCTGGTAATAGTCTATGTCATTCTCAATCGTTAGCTCACAGTCAAAGACTCCATCCGTGAAGAATGCATGGGAGAAGACGACTTCCTCATCAAACATCTCATACTCATATGTAGTTGCCTACAACACGCAAAGGAGTGATAAGCATGGAAGCATGGAGTTAGAGAGAGTGAGATGAGAGCGCATCACGGCTTACAGAGTAATCGTCAGAACAGGTAAGGTTGAAGGTCATCTGAGATCCTTGATCGAGGCGCACAGTGAATTCTATGACATCTTGTGGGTGCACTAGGAAGGGCTGAGATATGTTGACCCGAGGGTTCTCTATGCCGTACAGGATTCTGACCATGTCAGTTATCTGTATGACAGCGTCGGTGACAGCGTTGCTGGCGGTGAGAGTCAGGTTGTAGTTCCCATGCTCCTGGTATTCAGCCGGTGCCAGCGACACAGTACCTGGATATGGAGTGGAATGGTGATATCTCCATGGAAGACCGGCACAACAATCAGTAGCGCTTTAGGGTAGAGTAAGAGGATTGTACTTACAAATTACATTCACTCATACCTATAAGGCAGTGCAACAATAATAGAAACACACAATGAAACACACGGATAAGAAATGTGAAAGTGTTAGTATTCGGCAAAGGCAAAAATCTCGGGTGAGTTTTCATCTGCGTGTATTTTGAAGTGTGAGGGTTAGTGCTAGAGGGTAATAAATGTGAGAAAGTGATAAAAAAGCTGGCGTAAACGCATGAGGATGGGTTCTTGTTAAGTAGCGCATCATAAAAAATTGCAAAGAATCAGCTACCACACCCGAGTCACCTTCCAATTCCTCCCACTTGATGGTCCAGTTTTGGCATTCGCTGCCGTTAAAAGAACACGTAAAATTCACACGCGTTCCCGAGGCCAAAGACACGTTTACGTGTCCCGTAGTTCCAAATTTGAACGGTTTGTGAGACATGGAGAAGTCGGTGATGGGCACCTCCACTGGAATGTAGTAACCTTCCCAGTCGGAGCTGAAACACCATCGCATCGTAGATGTATTGAACTGCGAGAGACAGTAGTAGATCAACGAACACTGGAGTCTGACACGCACCTGAGTAGGTTGGAAACACTGATGTTGATGAAGTAGAGGTCAGGCTTAGAGAAGTTGTGTACTGAGTCGATCTGACTCTCGTAGTACTCCCACACATACTCAGGGTGAGTTGTGTCGCCAGTCACGTATGATACTGTGACGTTAGTACCTGCGTTTGTACAAACAAGGGTAAATCTACAAGTACTGACTGGCGCCGGCAGAGATTGAATGGAGGCTGGTTGGGTACCCTGTGATATGGATATGCCTATGACCATGGACTGCTCGAAGACGACGTGGGGAGGAACACCGGTCAGTCGGAAGTCCTGGATGGCGTACTGGACAACAAAAGTCCACGATTCCGTGTAGAAGTCTATGTCGTTCTCTATAGTCAGTGTGCACTCAAACACTCCGTCGCTGGCAAATGTGTGATTGAACGTCGTCGAGCTGGAAACCATCTCAAAGTGAAACTTGCTTTCCTGTGGAGCAGAGAAAAGGGCTTGAGAAATCTCACTATTGGATTAACACGATAGACGATCTCAACAGAACACCTACAGAGTGTGTGTCGGTGCAGCTCATGTTGAATTGCATCTGAGAACCTCTGTCAACGCTGACAGTGAACTCGATGAGGTCGTCTGGATGCAGAATGAGCGGCTGAGAGAGCTGTACTGAGGGGTTAACTATGCCGTAGAGAACCTTAATTGTCTCGCTTATCGTCTGAACTGACTCTGTGACAGCGTTGGTGGCGGTGAGTATGAGTGGATAGTTGTTAGGTTCGACGTACTCCTGCTCGTGTAGGGTGACAGTTCCTGGAACGGCAGAAGACAAATATCGATAACAGTTACTGCACAGACACTCGGCAAGATCCGTGCAGAACACATCTACTTGTGTGAATGGCAGTCAGTTCATGAGCAGAGCGCTGTGAGCAGTGGTGCAAAGAAAAAGCAAACGAAAGAGACTCACTACTTACCGGTGTTCTCATTATAAAAATGGCGGCTGGTGACTCTTTAGGTCATGGGATGTCAAGCAAAGTCGATATAAACTCATATGAGGATGGGTACTTGGTACTTATGGGTACTTGGTACTTATGGGTACTTGGTACGCAGCACATCGCACACCATCGCAAAAATAGGTCTCGAAGTGGGTCCAACTTGTGAGGATCACTCGGAGGAAGTGCATATTCGACCGCCGTAAAGATGGCGGAAGGAAACTGTATTCTCATACACCTTGACGAGGCTCTCATTTAAAGAACCACATTTTAATACCAAACAGGAGATACGAGCTCTTCTAGTCGGGCCCTCAAAGAAGTGAGAAAAAACACTGCTCACGGGGAAATGCAAGTGTCCCTCCCCACTTCTACCCGTCCCCGTTCTGACGGCAGTCGCCAATGATACTCACACAGCTGCCTGAATGTAATGTATTAGCTATAGAATCTCTCTTCCCTTTATCGCCTCTGGTCTACGCTAATGATTGCTTGATCTAATCTGGAAGCAAAACTAAAACCTGAGTAACTTGCAAATAGCTTAATTTCATTGTAATATTTCATCTGGCCGACTCTCAATACATGAGGATTCGCGTAGTGCTGTGATACAATTTGAAGTAACTTTTGCACAAATGCTGACTATGGGATGCAAGGAAGATGTTAGAACAAATCATAGCGGGGCAAATCAAGAGTGTGAGATAAGCAGGGATGAGTTGGACACCAAATGAAGACAAGACATGACAAAAGGCGACAAAACGCAACCAAACACGACAAAATGCTTCTACCGCAAAACAATGGCAGCCCAACAAAGTTACAGCCAACAACCCGCCGTTCCAAAATCACCTTCCAATTCCTCCCACTTGATGGTCCAGTTTTGGCATTCGCTGCCGTTAAAAGAACACGTAAAATTCACACGCGTTCCCGAGGCCAAAGACACGTTTACGTGTCCCGTAGTTCCAAATTTGAACGGTTTGTGAGACATGGAGAAGTCGGTGATGGGCACCTCCACTGGAATGTAGTAACCTTCCCAGTCGGAGCTGAAACACCATCGCATCGTAGATGTATTGAACTGCGAGAGACAGTAGTAGATCAACGAACACTGGAGTCTGACACGCACCTGAGTAGGTTGGAAACACTGATGTTGATGAAGTAGAGGTCAGGCTTAGAGAAGTTGTGTACTGAGTCGATCTGACTCTCGTAGTACTCCCACACATACTCAGGGTGAGTTGTGTCGCCAGTCACGTATGATACTGTGACGTTAGTACCTGCGTTTGTACAAACAAGGGTAAATCTACAAGTACTGACTGGCGCCGGCAGAGATTGAATAGAGGCTGGTTGGGTACCCTGTGATATGGATATGCCTATGGCCATGGACTGCTCGAAGGTGACGTAGGGAGGAACACCGGTCAACTGGAAGTCCTGGATGGCGTACTGGACAACAAAAGTCCACGATTCTGTGTAGAAGTCTATGTCGTTCTCTATGGTCAGTGTGCACTCAAACACTCCATCGCTGGCAAACGCGTGGTCGAAATATTTTGAACTGTTTGTTATTGCAAAGATGAAGTCAGATTCCTAAAATTTACGATGCCCCTAGTAGCCTCAGACAGATGCGTAAAACTTAACTGGAAATAGAATATCGTACTTACGAAGAAATCGTCCGTACAGCTCAGATTAATGGTCATCTGCGACCCCCTTTCGAGAGCAACATCAAAGTTAATTGGGTCATGGGGTTTGAGGATAAATGGCTGGGAGATGGTGACAGAAGGGTCAGTGATAAGCTCAAGTACTTTCACTGTGGAATTGATCGACTGCACACCAGTGGTCACCATATTGGTGGCGTTCAGAATCAGGTCAAAGTTATTTGGTTGAACGTACTCCGACCTTGACAAGGTCACGGTACCTGGTGTATACAGAATATGTGCTCATAGAGTTGGTAGAGGAAGAGTTTCTATCTCCCTCTGTTCGTGAGCATGTCTAGTGAACAGGAAATGAGTAACAACAGATGAAGCAAGCTAACAGGCAATTCACATTGTCATATGGACGCCTCGTTTCTTCTAATGTCAAGGAAAAAGATTCCTGTGTCAGGATTGATAGGCAAAGGAAAGGAAATGACAAGCAGGGAACGACACAGTGCTTAAAGTCCTTGAACTTACCCATCAAATTCTCCCAGCTGATAGTCCAGTCTTCACATGGCTGTCCATCAAAGGTGCAGGTAAAGTTGACTCTAGTACCAGTGGTGAGAGATACATTAACTATGCCGACGTCACCAAACTTGATAGGATCCACAGACATGGAGAAACCATTGATGATGACTTCGACTGCTACATAGGGGGTCACTTCCTGCCAGCTGAGGCCACAGCAAGTCAAGATATCAGTAAGCGAACACTTAGAGCTCTGTATCAATGTATGCGATGCCCACCTGACAGCGTTAGACATGTTCACGGAGAAGTAGTAGAGATCTGGGCTCGAGTAGGTGTGATTAAACCCAGTGTCACCATAGTCATATGGATAGGCAAACAGAGAACCATCCGGGTCACCAGTAACCACGGTGACGTTACATCGGGTACCTGAAAAACGGCATCAGTAAAGCGATGAGTCATTGATAGAGTCAGCTAGTCTCCACAAGTAATTTACCTGAGGAGATAATGATGTCATAGGTCACAGGGTTGAGGTGGATCACTGCTGGAGGTAAGTTGGAGATGTCTAGACCCTGAACCTCAACATCGATCTGTACAGCGGTCTGTGGTGGAAGTACAGATATCAAGTTATAGTAGTGATAAACTCCCCCAGCGGGCGGGGGAGGGGGGAGCAGACAGATGGAGGAAAGAATTGGGAGGGAGAGCATCGTCATATCGTATCACATCTGTACACTGTACACATACGGCACTCATATCACTCTACACGTATGACGCTCACTGTAACACCTTTGTTGTATGTGACTTACGAATACAATTTTCTCCTCTCCTTGGGTGACTGCCTTCATGGTGACGTTGGCGTCGCCATATGCTGCGAATGTATGGTTGATACTGGTAGAGAGAGTGATTTCCTCTGAAGAGCCATCGTCCCAGAACCAGGTGTAACTGAAAACATCCGGAATAAAATCGTGCATCTCCGATGCTTCATATTGATGCTGAAACGTACATCAAGTGGTTTACACTTACTTTGTGTCACACTGAGCAGGATGCTCAGGTATGGTGAACAGCTTTGGTTTACCAGTCATGGCTTCATGCAAGAGTAAAATGAGCATCAGTACACTGTATGTGACATCTGACAGGCAAGTGCTCTGTGGAACACTTACCGTACATGTGATCAACTTTGATAGTTACATCATACAAACGGGATATGGGGCGGTTGACAAACGTATCGCTGTCTGTCAGAGAACCTGCAGTTGCTGTCACACTGAGCACAAAGTCATCGCAGTCCTTGGCATACGTGTGGATAGCCTTTAAAACAAGTGAGTGGATAACAGTAGGTTAGCTGCCAAATCTGGCGAGCGCCGGCGAGCGCTGGTTTATACTTACCTTGTACTTGCTGGCTTTCATTGTGTGGGCGGAGAGTAAGGGATGGCTGCTTGTTGCGTGGTAACCTGCTGTCGTTGTGTCTCCATTCATAACAATGCTTGAAGGCAGTGTGCCTGATGATTCTAGCACCTCCTCAGCTCCATAGTTGACAGCAGAGAGTTGTCCGGAGCTGTAGACGGCTATGATATCCCCAGGTAGTGCCTATAATAGCACAAGTGTGTCAGCTACAAAGGTACTAAGGTACTGAGGCTGACCAATAGTATCCCTGGAATGAACCTTGATGTATTCAGACGGGTCTAGGGGGTAGTAGATAGAGTAGCCAGTCTTGTCGTCCACTTCAAATGATGACTTGGCTACGAGTGAGTAGTCACCAGCCTGGACCGGAGTGGCTGTCCTGTATACAGCACCGTCTGATACTCCCACAAACGCACGGTCAGCCACACTCCACATCTGGAAGTGAGAGTGCATTCAAGATACGTCACCTGAAGAGATTGGAGAGAGAGAAAAGGGGAGATGGGTACAGGCAGGACAAAGTGGGAGGGAGAGCGAGGAAGGCAGGGAGGTAGGGAGGGAGGCAGGAAGGCAGGGGGGTAGGGAGGTAGGGAGGCAGGGACAGAGACAGGGAGGGAGGAGAGGGGGGAAAGTAGGAGATTGTGATGAGGAGAGAGAGGTGGGGAGAGAGAGGGAGAGAGAGAGAGAGAGAGAGAGAGGGAGAGAGAGAGGGAGGGGGGGGGGGGGGGGGGGGGGGGGGGGGGGGGGGGGGGG
>ERZ1740065.2767-NODE-2767-length-10949-cov-12.485956_pt1 | contig 10949 bp, 16 predicted proteins | sample MGYA00581738_ERZ1740065 | MGnify/ENA primary metagenome ERZ1740065 (study PRJEB43018, sample SAMN04849749) | marine metagenome | isolation source: floating plastic debris | place: Pacific Ocean | collected 2008-09-01 | study: EMG produced TPA metagenomics...
ATAATGATAAATATAATAGTTATGATAATAATAATAATTATAATAACAATATAATAATAATGATAAATCTAATAGTTATGATAATAATAATAATTATAATAACAATATAATAATAATGATAACAATAATGACAATGATGATAAGGATAATGATAGTGTTTCGTAAGTTTGACGGTGTTCCTATCATGTTATACATTGAGGTTTTATTTTCGTGCTTTGATAGGGATCCAGTAAGCTCGCACGTTTCACCGTACCCACCATGGTCGGCAGATGGTCGCGATTCGCCATCGGCGTCAATGGATCAGCCATTTATCTCCACGCTTACTGCGAACAGAACTACGCGAGAGAGGAGTACAAGCGATCTTTGCCAAAGTTGCAATTCATGGACGACTCGTTTCTGCTCGTTGGACATGGTGGAGAGATATTTGCTGAGGCTTTCAAGGTTTGACGAAACAGTCATTGCTTGTGCCTTGTATTTTCAGTTTGTTATGTTTGCCCTGGCGTTAGGATGTCAGGTCATTCGGCTCAGATATTCTCGGCACGGGCCTAGATGTTGATACAGTTGTTGTTAGTCAATGGTCAGCGAGCCAAAGTTCCAGCATCTCAGTTGTGTTATTTGTTATGTACCAAACTTCAATTCAGATGTGTTTACTTTGCCCTCATAACATCAATCAGCAGGCAGCGTACACACCTGAACGTCACATGGGTGTAATGCCCCTTCCTACCAGCCCGCAGCATGCTCACTTTGTATTCACAACTTGCCTACAATAGTGCAGCCGCTGACTCGAGTGCTATGGTAATCAGTGTTGTGTTTAGTCGCTGACGTGGACTATCTGATAGCAGTTATCTGATGTGACCCGATCACTCAGCTCTGTAATGATTCAGCAGCAGCCCTGTGTCTGCTGCAACAGTCCTGCGTCTGATGCAGCAGTCCTGTATCTACTGCAACAGCCTTGCGTCTGCTAAAACAGTCCTGTGTCTGCTGCAACAGTCCTGCGTCTGCTGCAGCAGCCCTGCGTCTGCTGCAACAGTCCTATATCTGCTGCAACAGTCCTGCGTCTGCTACAATAGTCCTGTGTCTGCTGCAATAGTCCTATGTCTGCTGCAGGCTACTGTGTTTAAAAAACAGGGTCAGCAATTCTAACTTCCTGTGTAGCTATTTTAATGGTATTATTTGTTCAATATTTGATAGACAGCGAGTAGGTATTGATCAATAAGGATTTTTAGACCAACTGTTTCTTGATCCGATGTTTAAATTCATATCGTCTTGTTTGTTAAGCTTTGTTTCGCTTTGTTTCGCTTGAGTTGAAGAATTTGATCTTATTGGTGGGCTCAGGGGCTGATGCAGGCATCTTTTTCACTGGCGTAAAGGCGTCAGGGGCGTTAGTCTGAATCCACGCCTGCGGTTGATGTAAATTCTAAAAGGTATTTACTCTTTGCTGACAATGTTTCAGGGTGATATCCAGGAGTTGATGATCACGGAGAATCCTCGCGACGCCGAGCAGCAATGTAACCCAAGAGAGCGCAAGGTTGAGGTAAGATATATTGTGATCCCTATGAAAATATCTCATTTCTTCCGGTTCTTTAGAAAAACACTGATAGTTTACAAGCCCATTTTCCGTTTCCATACTTCATTGATAAAAAATGTCGCCTTCAAATACTAACTAACAGTTTTAAGTTGAGTGAGCGTATCTATGTCAGACATGAGCCCAGACGTGGCAGCATTGCCTGGAAGCTGTTTACTGGTTATTGGTAAATCGATTGATACGATTAGCAATCGACAATGATAGTGAGTGAACTCACTGCCACGGGGATGTGTGTGCCCCAGCCACAAACAAACAAACGAACAAACACATCAAACATTTTCATAGCTTAAGACAGTCCGTATTTAGTCTGTACCGGCGGCGGCATTGTTATATATCTGTTTCAGCGACAGCAGCCCGGCCTGGAGGCAGAGTATGGTTCAGGCATCAGCGCTACCGGCGTCTATGACAAGACGTATGACCCAGATACAGAGGTACGTACCACAGCTGTTGTTTACTACTGTACAGGTGCGCTAGACGTGTACAGTCATGAGAGTAATTAGATAATACAAATTGTCACGCCTCCATCTATCAATGACAATATAGGTCAAGATGACAGTTGGTCATTCGCCAGTCTGCTCTATTGTCTGCCATCACAACAACCCATTCTCACAGTCTCACGCCGACACCCAGATGCTTGTATAAGTCTACTCGGCTATTCACTTTTCACTGAGAATTAAAATACCTCCATGTAAAGTCATTCAAGCTTCTGCTGTTCATTTAGTCACTTCCTCAAGCCTCATTTACCACGCTATTTCAGACGTTTCTAAGACTGATAGAATACTAGGAGCACGCTTACACTCTCTCACAAATGCAATTGCTAATGGCCGACCAGCGCCTGCAATTGTTCTCTCTTACTCTTGTCATCGGCGCTTGGCTTCTCTCTGCCCAATTGATGTGCTGATTTTTCTTCCTTTTTCCTAACCACAGCTTCTGCTTTCAGCTGCAAACGCAAATAAATTCACTGTCGCCTTTACTAACCTCTCCTTCCGATACTGCTGCCGATAATGCTATCACTGCTACTGCCGCTACCACCACAGCTACGCTGACAACCAATGAATCTGATTGGACTTCCAGTGACACACCGCAGGCGTCTGTGACATCACAGTCGGCGATGTATAGCATCGGGTCAACAACGAGTGCCATGCTTGTGAGTCTGTTAGCCTAAAACAGTAAAACGATTCTATCAATGTCACGTCAGGCAGGCTGCTTCCTCTCCGCTAACCGTGTGATTACCCAATTCTTGCTGCTTCTACATGCTTTCCTGCTTAATTTCTTCAGAACCGCTCGAGTTGACTAGTGTTACTTTGTCTTCGCCTGAGACGCTGTCCTCTGTGCAGGATGGTGATGAGGGTAGTGCAGTGGACTACCTTCCTGTGGTGGGCGGTGTGACAGCTGGCGTGACGGACGCTCATGTCACAGGCGTAGCTGGCGGTATATCCGGTGATGTCCACGGAGGGCTGGCAGGCGGAATGACCGGCAGTGACAGAGATCTGGACATTAGCGTTCCGTACGTCGATAGTACCGGCGACATGGACAGGCTGTTCACGTACCCCAGAACTATCCAAACTACCGTGTCGCCCGACGGTAACTTTGGCGTCTTCCCGACAGAGAGAGGAAACAGAGGCGACCTCCATCCTTCTGGTAGGTGTCCATATCTGATGACAGAAGTATGTGGCGATGCAATAGAGTGGTTTAGATTATATCTGTATCATACTGAGCCATAATTTTTGGGAGAATTTCAATATTTCTGTTATTAGCCTACCATTTTCAATATTTTTTACACAAAAAGCAAGACTTTCAGATAACTTTGTACATTAATTGTCCATCTAACAGCTAGACCTCTCTGATGTGTCCCAGTAGTCTTGTGTGACAGATCATGTCTCGTGTGACAGATCATGTCTCGTGTGACAGATCATGTCTCGTGTGACAGATCATGTCTCGTGTCACAGATCATGTCTCGTGTCACAGATCATGTCTCGTGTCACAGATCATATCTCATTTATTTGTGATGGTTGTTTAGCAGGAGCAATTGTTGGAGATATACAGGGTGAGACGAGGTTTTAACTGTGTTCTATAGTATTAATTCTGCCTCTCTATCACATATAGAAACAGCCCTTGACACGTCCCGTACTCGTGTGACAATGTACTCACCTCACTTTTAGATGTTGTACATTTGTCACCGTACCATTTATCACCATGCCTGGAGTGTTGTAGAGCAGTTACAGTAGACAGGAAATGCTAGGTTATTAGTGACATCCTGAAAGGTGATGTATTAACCATTTGTGTCTCTATGCCTGCAGGTATGAAAGGAGAGAAAGGAGAGCCTGGGGTTCCGGGAATGCCGGGTATGCACGGGATCAATGGGATCCCCGGTTTAGAGGGAGCTATCGGCCCTCGCGGTCTGCAGGGCGAGAGGGTGAGCCTTTACTTACACATCGCTTACCCTCCCACTGACTTACCTCGACTGTCACTATGTTGTTGGTTCTGTAGGGTGAGAAGGGAGACACAAGCGTCGGAGAGCGCGGTCAGCCTGGTGAGCCTGGCATCTCAGTCAAGGGTGAGAGAGGTGACCCTGGAGAGAAAGGAGCTCAAGGTCAACCCGTAAGTCTCCGCCGCACCAATTCCTTAAATAGTGACTTTTAGATGAATTCTTTCAATTTTGCAACTGCGTTTTCATCGTATGTAACAGCGGGGTTTGAATCTTTGAACCTCCCTACAAGGAGCACTTGGTTGTATTTAGGGTACTCCGTAGTGCAGATCGTGACGAAAGCTCAATCAGTCATTCCAACCAATTACATTCAAACAATACACGACCAGTAATTGTCTGCCTAATTTGATTCAATTCCACTTGAAAATCAGCTCATTTCATTTCCAAATGTGGCCATTTGCTTAGGCGAGTTTGTGTTTGCATTTCATTGTGCCTAACACGGACACGCATGGTTTTCTATAATCGAGGCAATGGGTGCCTACGACGGTGTGAGCCCCAGGGTCTGAGGGAGGCTGATTATGTCATTTGGTGCTGGCTAAATCGATCAAACCGGGAACCTGAGTGCGATTACCGTCAGTGTTCAGCAATGGCTGATAGAAGACCTGTTGTGCTTGTTAGGCTGAAGTAAAATGCTGAGGGTTCGGCCATTCTCGACTTATCTGATTGACTAGCCTGTGTTTTTGTGTCCCCTAGCCCCAGTTCCCATATTGGTACAAGACGTGCTTTGATTTCAGGGAGTGAGCGTGGTAGGACCAAAGGGCGAGCCTGGAAAGTCATTCTTTGCTGAGCTGGAGGAAATGATGGAGACTGATGGATCCGGCGAGATGGAAGATTTCTTTGGCAGAATGCCATTCCTTGAGGAGATCAGAGGCCTGAAAGGTAACAATATGAATCACACGCCTACTGTAGATGTCCCTGATATAGGAGCTCAATGTCAACCAGCAATGTAAAACAGGAAATTTTTGGGGGCATAATTTTTGCATTTTGATATGTATTAAAACTTTGAAAAATTCATTTTTGCATTTCTTGCAACTAGTGTTTAGAACCAATCAAACCAATCAAACCAATCAAGCAGAGAAATACTTTTGAGTTCTACTTTTGCAATCAGGCAAAAATTCTCGAAAACACAAAGTTTGGACAAACTCCAAAAATGGCATGTTTTACAGTAATATACGTAGCTGTAAAGGTGGGCGTGGCTGTAGTAAAGTAAATGATTGGAGTCACTAAAATTTAGCTGCTAGTACTCTACTTCACTGATTGGCTTTCTGTACCTGAGAACGGATTGTTAGAACTAGGTTTGTAGTGATACAGGACTTTTTACCATTAAAAACTTTATTACTTGAGTCGCTAGAATTTCCTGTCTTACACTAGCTCTGTCTAGCTTAGATTGGCTTGTATGTATCTGAAGCACGTTTGTCATCATTCCTCCAACGGAACTCTGTCTGATCAACACACGATTTACCTGCAGTGCGTGTACCCAGGCTAATTGTCTATCACAGGTGAACCAGGAAACTGTACTACTGTGGCAGGGCCTGCAGGTAGAGATGGGATGAATGGCACTCAGGGAGCACCTGGAGCACCTGTAAGTTATGGTTGGTTTACTTACGTAACGTTAGTCAAGTTGGCTGTGCTGATTAGTCCACCCATTACTCATACAGGGACTAGCGGGTCAGCAGGGAGAGAGAGGACAGCAGGGACCCAGCGGCCTCAAGGGAGATCAGGTATCTACCTCTCATCGCTAGTCATTGTTGCCTTTACAGGCCAATCATCTATCATTAGTTCAGCTAATAGTTTTACTGTATGAACCTCATTTCTATTTTCGTATTGACAATACCAATGACTATGGGAATGAGATAGCCAATTCCAGTGGCAATGGCAATGCCAATGATGGTAAGATCGGCAATGATACTGATAATGAAATTGCCAATGGCAATACCAATGCTGATGCCAGTTGCTATAGCGAGGAAATTCACGTTGGTAATTGGTATTGCTGTCTTGGCATGAAATTGGAAGTTGAAAGCTCTGAAGTTTGAATATTAAAAGAACGCATTTGACAATTCAAGTTATATATGAACTATATGACATATACGAACTATATATGAACTATATACGAACTATATATGAACTATATACGAACTATATATGAACTATATACAAACTATATATGAACTATATACGAACTATATATGAACTATATATGAACTATATACGAACTATATATGAACTATATATGAACTATATACGAACTATACATGAACTACATACGAACTATATATGAACTATATGAACTGTATATGAACTATATGAACTGTATATGAACTATGTATGAAGGTATCTGCATTGAAATGGCCTCAGTTACGCTGATAATCCCGATGCTCATGCACTATTGTTGGGCAGCGGTGACTGTATGCTTATATACATGTATACGCTTATACTGCCTCTTGTGTTACTAAACTGCTATTCCTTCATTCAGGGTGATATCGGTCAGAAGGGTGACGCTGGTTCTACGGGACTGAAAGGAGAGAAGGGAGAAACCGGAATGAAGGGATCGCAGGGTCCAGTTGGACCTCCCGGACCACCAGCTGTCATAGACGTACATACTATTTGCTCTAGTAACATATGATTGAAAGTTTGATGTAGATGTCAATACTAGCCTTAGGCTCCTGTTTCTGTAGGAGGATGGAGAACTGTTCTCTGGTCTAGCCGGTGAACCTGGACTGCCAGGAGATTCTGGAGAACGGGGAGAGAAGGGAGAAATGGGAGAGGCTGGAGTCCAGGGCGAGAAAGGAGAAAAAGGTATGTCTACCAGAAAAGTCGAATTTGACTTTCTTACCCTGACGTATAAGAGCTTAAATACGACAGTTTGATTTTATTGCACTAAGTTCATGGCGTAATTTAGTTAACGATAATGTCAGCTACGTTTACATGAAGTGAGGCAGCATTCACATGGACTGGTGTACCATCGTGCTGGTCAGTATTCAGTGCTGCTCCTCATGTCTCTGTATTCTCATCTCACAGGAACACAGGGGTCAGCGGGTCGCGATGGAGTGGCAGGAGCAGATGGTATTCGTGGTGAGCCTGGCCTGCCTGGAGCTCCGGGTCAGCAAGGTGAAACAGGTCCATCTGGTCCTAAGGGTGAGAAAGGAGACTCTGGAGTTGGAATTCCCGGCCTGCCAGGGCCTCCTGGACCCCCGGGACCAGGGCAGGGTAAACCATTCTTTGGAGGTCACGCATCTAATAGTGACATGGTGAGTTGGTCATCTCTCTCCCTCCGTCTCCCTCCCCCTATCTCCCCCTCAGTCTCCCCTCCATCTCCTCCTTCTTTCCCTCCGTCTCCCCCTCTTTCTCCCCTCCGTCTCCCCTCTCTCTCTCTCTGTCTCTCTCTCTCTCTCTCTTTCTCTCTCTCTCTCTATCTCTCTCTCTCTCTCCCCCTCTCTCTCCCTCTCTCCTCCCTCCCTCACTCCCTCTTCTCCTACTCTCTCCTTTCCTATGCTCTTTCTCTCTCTACTGTCTCTCCATCCTTTTCTGTTTCTTCAGCTTCTCTGCTCATAAGCTCTCATCTCTAGACAGACGAATAAACCCAATCATTCAACCAATGAAATCAATTAATCAATTCAATCAACCAGATATCTGATGGTAGTTGATCTCTGATTTTAGGACATAGTAGGACAGAAGGGTGAGAAGGGAGATAAAGGCGCTGTAGGCAGCCCAGGAAATGTAAGCTACAGTGACCTGGCCAAACTGTTGCCCATGTTCTTCGAGAAGGTGGGTCTAATATCACTGATCACTCTGACTGATAAAATATCACCTGTACTACAGCTGCACAGACTCTAGGGTAAGTGGTGCACGTACTTACAGGGTAACAAGGGCGATAAGGGAGACAAGGGTAAAGACGGAGGCTGTAAGATGTGTGTGGGATTTAAGGGAGCCCGGGGTCGTCGTGGTGTACGCGGAATTCAAGGCAAACCCGGGATCGAAGGACCGAAAGGAGAAATAGGTGGTCCAGGATTCCCTGTGAGTATTCTGATTCCTCCACATCTGCTACAGTCAATCTGTAAACCATTGTAGTACTGTGAGTGCTGTGAAACGGAGTTACTGTGTGCATTGAGAATTCCTGCAATCAAGCTTTCAGTCGCTGATTCACAAATAATTTCAAGGTCATTTATTTTTTACGTCATTATATTATATCATATTATATTATATTATATTACATTATATCATATCCTATTAGATTATATTATGAAACAAAGGTTGAAACAACATCATGAAAGTTGTAAGACTACAAGTATTTTACTGCATACTAATATATACACATTTTCCACCCATAAGAACTCTGTTTTACAGTAGCCATTGCCTGAGACAGCAGAGTTCAATACATGGCAATGTTCAGATCATTTCAACCAATGAATCATGTTATTTAGGGCCGCAATGGTATACCAGGAGCGCCAGGAACCCCCGGGGATGCAGTTAAGGGTGAGAAGGGTGATTCCGGCACGTGTGAATGTGTTGGAAGCGGAGGTCAGGGCTCTCAAGGTCAGTGTTTTAATTGCTAGCCAATGATGTTGCGTGGCAGTGTGTCAGACGGAGTGTTGTCTCATCCAGGTCCTCCCGGCCGGTCTAGCGGCTTTGGAAGCCAAGGAGTGAAGGGTGAGAAGGGAGAGAGAGGCCCACCCGCTGTAATCAGATCAGATGAAAATGTAGTCTTAGTTCCAGGACCTCCAGGCCCTCCAGTAAGTCTGGATGTTGAATCCTCACATTATTGTCACCAATTTTCATGAACGGATGCTAATAAATGATGTTTTTTCCACCCAATCAGGGGCCACCAGGAGAGTCTATCACCGGACCAATTGGACCACCAGGACCGAGGGGATTCCCCAGCCGCCATAGCAGCGTGCAGCCATCCCTTGGAAGTGTGAGTTGTCTTCTCCACTTATCTGTATTGGGAAACCCATAGACAGATAGTTGTTGTGCAGTTCAAAGGCCCTAGTCAGATGAGCCGTGTATCATTGGAGACCACATCTGTTTCAGTTTAGCTGGTCGAAATCTGGCGTAAGTTTTGATGACCCTGACCCCTGTCACGCCATGATGCATTGACTCATTGTCATTGATCTTTTAGTCTACAGTATTCATACAGGCAAAACCCCTGAGTAGATCACAGCGCACAGCAACATGCATGATGTGAACACAAGTTTCGAAGTAGAGTCAAACTCGAAAATCACTTTCTGTTATACTGACACCCTGTTGCCCGTTGTGGCGGCATAGACATTGATATTGTATCCATGAATAGTGCCAGCAGTTCTTTTGACTTTACTGGTTTGTGCAGATTGTGATGTTCTCGAATCAAGACGAGATGGCCACTTCCTCTCTGGCTCTTCCCTCTGGAACACTGGCTTTCATCATCGATTCGCAGCGTCTCTACATCAGAATGAACATCGGCTGGCAGGCTATCCAGGTACGTGTGTACTCACTGCGCGGCTGTCAGTGTATCAGTCCTTACTGCTGCCTCACTATGACGTCTGCTCCTTCCTAAGCTCGGTCCCATCGTACCAATGGTGGAATCTGACTTTGCCAACTCCTTGCCAAACTTCTTTGAGAATCATCTCGCCAGTATGGGAGACCAGGCAGCCGCGTCCGGAGCAAGAGATACCATTGGGGTGGTGAGTACCCCCCCTCCTCCCCATCTCGGTTTGATCATGAAATGATGGAACTATTTCAACAGTAGCCCAGCTCATGGTGGCACAATACTAGAGTCTGCATAGCTGTCAGTTGGTATCTTAGCTGTCAGTTGGTATCTTAGCTGTCAGTAAACAAGAATTTATGTATTCCTCCAAGGTTGGCACAGTTGAAATTTCAACTTTGACAAAGCTTAGACTCAGAACCCATCTGCCATTGGAATGCGGCTGACTGCCATTGTAATCTTTATGGTATAGTGAGTAGCTAGTTCTAAGGCTATAAAATATTGTTTCAGCTGAAGATGTATGCATTGAACAGTCCGCTATCGCCAAATGACATCCTGGGCGTGTCTGGCGCAGACAACATGTGCTACCGTCAGGCGAGAGAAGCCAAAGTTCCTGGAATATTCCGAGCCGTTCTTACCACCCGTTTGCAGACAATCGAATCATTAGTGTTCTATAAGGACAGAGACTTGGCTATCGCCAACGGCAACGTAAGCATACCACCGCCGATTATTTCTTCACCTGAATCCATGCCAACTCCATCTCATGGAGTATTGAATAACTGCAGGGAGAAAGGGTATTGGAATCATGGTCTGGCGTGACGAAAGGCAAAGGATTGTGGGTACCAGATGTGCCCATATACACATTTGATGGTGTAGATATAAAAACAGACGACAGATGGTAGGTGATCATCGCTTTTAGTGACCTTTTATCAACTGATTGCCGCCACATGATCATGTGACTTCCTGTGTCCAACAGGAAACGGAAATATTTCTGGCATGGTGCCAATAGCATCGGCGATGCTGACACCGACTCCTACTGTCAAGCGTGGACATCCAGCAAACCGAGCGAGCTTGGCGTCGCCAGCTCGTTCGTGAGCGGACAACTCTTAGACAGGTTGTTACACACGTGTGACAGCGCGCTGGCAGTGCTGTGCATAGAGACGACGTTACAAGATACTCTACGAACATGAAAGAAGACAAAAATAAATCTCTGACACAGTCGTTACATGCCTGAGATGGACACTATCGGAGTTATCTTCTCCACAGTCATTAACTGACAACAGGTCTCGTAGGTACATTTTCAGTGCAGAGCTTTTAACAGAAGCACAACTATTGTAAACATTTTTTCCTTTTATCGCTTCTAACACACATCTATGGATATTGCTAGTGTGTTTGCCGACAATTTATTGCACTTATTC
>ERZ1740065.2769-NODE-2769-length-10946-cov-5.610871_pt1 | contig 10946 bp, 5 predicted proteins | sample MGYA00581738_ERZ1740065 | MGnify/ENA primary metagenome ERZ1740065 (study PRJEB43018, sample SAMN04849749) | marine metagenome | isolation source: floating plastic debris | place: Pacific Ocean | collected 2008-09-01 | study: EMG produced TPA metagenomics...
TCAAGGTACCGTCACGGTCCGCGTTTTTCCCCAGCCCGACCTCTCCGCCACCGCGGATCCCAGCAACGGATGTGCCCCCTTGCTCGTCAACTTTTCCAATACCTCGCAGGGCAGTGTCGATGACGGCATCGATGTGGATGGCTTCAACTGGACCTTCGGCGATGGTGCCAACGGTAACACCACCGATTTTTCCAATATCACCCATACCTACAATACCACCGGAGTGTTCAACGTCGGACTGCAGCTCTTGACGACCGATGAAAACTGCTCGGTGACCGAAATCGTTACCTCGGTGGACGTCTCCCGGATTCTGGGCCTTGGCTTCGTTACCGACCCCAGCCCGGCAGTAACCTGTACCGCCCCCCTGACGGTGTCCTTTACCAACACCACCCCCAATCCCGACGATTATACCTTTACTTGGGACTACGGCGACGGCTCGCCCCAGGTATCGGGCGAGAACCCTCCCCCCAAAACCTACACCGATGATGGCATCTACGAAGTCATCCTGAGTGCTTCCGACGCCAATGGCTGTCAGGACCAATTTATCCAGCGGGTATTCGTCGGCCCGCCGCCGACGGACTTTTCCTTCCCCGACGATACCATTTGCGTGGGTGAAATTGTACGGTTTATCAACCTTTCGGTGCCCGGCACCTACAGCTGGACCTTTGGCCCCGGCAGTTTGCCGGCGACCTCTTTTGCGATTAACCCTCAGGTACGATTTGAGGAGGGGGGCTTGATCCCCATCACGCTTGATGTCGTGGCCAACATTGGCGGCTGTACCAATAGCATTACCAAAAATATTTTTGTCGACGACCCCGACGCCACCTTTACCATCGTCCCCGATTACAGCTGTACCAGCGAATTGCCTTCCACCTTTACGGCCAACAATACCATTGCTGCGGAATACCTCTGGCTGTTCAACGACGGTACGACGGCCGATACGCGGGTCGCTACCAATACAGCGGTCAATGGCGACACCACGATTTATTCCATCAATGGCGCCATCGTAGATTCGACCTTTTTGATCGTAGTCAACCCTTCGGGCTGTTCGGATACCTTGCTCCAACGGCGGGTCATCTACCAACCCAATGCGTTGTTTGCCCCGAGCCCGGCCAGTGGCTGTGCCCCCCTGGAAGTAGAATTTGAAGATTTGAGTACCAACGACTTTGAGATCGTATTTTGGGAATGGGACTACGGCGATGGTTCGCCGACGGAGGTCTTTAACACCAGTACCGATCCCACCCACATCTTCACCGATCCCGGCCATTACGATGTCCGGCTCAATATCCGCGATCAGATTGGTTGTGTGGATACCTCCTTCGTCTTTACCATCGAGGTGGGGGGTGCCCTCTCCCCCGACTTTACGGTCGTCGATCCTACGAATATTTGCCCCGGTGATTCGGTCACCTTTATCCCCACCAATTTCCCCGACCGGGATTCGGTGGACGCCTGGCATTTTGAAACCGATGCGGCCCGTTCCTTCCACTGCTTTCAAGAGGACGAGCTCACCTGGACCTTCGCCAGCGAAACTGGCATTTACGACGCGACCCTTTACGTCGAGTTCAACGGTTGCGTGTCTTCCGTTACCCAGACTGACGTCGTGACCGTACAGGGCCCCATTGCCAAGATCGACTACGAGATCGACTGCGAGACGCCCTTTGACGTGACCTTCCGCGACAGCAGCAACGAAGCCACTTCCATCCTGTGGAGCTTTGGCGACATGACGGATAGCACGGATCGCGACTTGGTGCACACCTATCCCGATACGGGCGACTACGTCGTTTACCTCGACGCCTCGAACCCCGCCACGGGCTGTCCCGATTCACGGGATTCGGTCGTCATCCACATTCGGGACATTCACGCCGAATTCGTCCTACTGGATTCACAAATTTGTTTGGGGCAACCCTACATGCTGGACGCCAGTCCCTCCACGGGAGTCGACTCGCGTTGCTGGCGGGGCTACACCTGGTACTTTACCGACACCATGGGAATCGTGTTCGGGGGCGATATTGATCGTCCCATCACCACTCCCCTAGCGTCGATTGAATACGTCTTTGGCACCCCTGGCTTCAACGAAGTTTCGTTGGTGGCACGGGACATCAATGGCTGTTTAGATACCGCGGCGCAGGAGTTGGAGGTCTTTGGGGTCTATCCGGCCTTTACGGCCGACGACGATACGATTTGTATCGGACAGCTGGTCAACTTTACCGACCTGAGTACCGCCGATACCACCCTGGCCGAATGGGCCTGGGACTTTGGCGAAGGCGGGGTGGCGGGCGTACCCAGCCCGGACCACGTCTTTGGCGGTCCTAAGCTGATCGACTCGCTGACCGTTACGCTGACGCTGACTGACTCGCTGGGTTGTGAGGGGGAAGTCTCGGCTGTCTTCCAGGTGTACAAACCCTTCTCCGACATTTCTGCACTCCCCAGTACCAATATCTGCGCCGGCGATGAAATTTCCTTTGCCGCCACTGACTTCACGGATGAGGGCTCCTTCCTCAACTTTAATTGGGACTTTGGTGCGGGCATGCCGGGCAGCAGTACGGCGCAAAACGAGACCGTGACCTTTGATACCCCCGGGGCATTTGACGTCGAGCTCATCTACACGGAAGATGCTACGGGCTGTCAGGATACCGCCTCCGTTCCGGTAAGTGTGGAGGCCTTCCCCGATGCGGCGATTGACACGGACGTCAACATCGACGATGTCATCTGCAGCAGTACGCAAATTACCTTTTCCAATGTGGGGCTGACGCCTCCCGATGTGGAGGCTTACTTGTGGGATTTTGGTCCTACGGTACCGATCAGTATCGAACCCTCCCCGCAGTTGACCTTCCCCAATGGCGATTACGAAGTCATCATGACGGTGGGTACGCGCAACGGTTGTCAGAATCGCGATACGGTCAACTTTACCATCATCGGTCCGGAGGGGAATCTGGAATTGGATCGCGACGCCATTTGCGTGGGCGAAACGATTACCTTTAGCGTCACCGATACCAGCGATATCCAGGAGATATTCTGGGAATTTGGCGATGGAGAAACGACGACGACGACCGGTACGACCATCAGCTACACCTACGATATGCCCACCATGATGGAAGATACCATGCAGGTCACCCTGTTTGGAATTGGCAACGGTTGTGAAAATACCATCCAAGCGCCCTTCTCGGTGATTGAGGTCATTGCCAACCTGATTGATCCGCCCATCTTCGGTTGTGTCGGTGATACCATCGACTTTGTGGGGAGCTCGGACGAGGCGACGCTCTACGAATGGGAATTTGGCGATGGCAATACCGATACGGGGGTCGGACCGGGCCTCTCCGAGGTAGAAAACATCTACGAGACTGAAGGCAGCTATGAGTTCCTCTTTATTGCGGTGGAAAGCTTTCTCAATTGTCGGGATACGATGATTGGTTCCATCGACATTAGCCCCAACCCCGTGGTAGAAATTGCGGGCGACCTCTTCTGCGAAGAAGAGGCCAATGAGCTGTCTTTGAACGCCCCCGACTCCTCCCTCACCTACGTCTGGGGGCCAATAGATCGCTTTAACCCTGATGAAAATACGGGGCTCAACCCCAGTACCTTACCTATCGTTGATGTGGAGCAGGTCACCTTCACCGTAACGGCGACCAACGATCTGGGCTGTGAGGGTACGGACGAGCAAGTCTTTGGCATCATTACTCAAGTCATTGCCGAAAGCATTGCCGATACAACGGTTTGCCCGAACGAGCCCTTTGTCTTACCCATTACCGGGGTGCGGGACTACCATACATTCGACTGGACGGCAGGAGATACGACTACCCTGAGTTGTACGGCTTGTAATGATCCGGTGGCGACCATCCCCGAAGGGGGCGTCGTTTATGAGGTCAAGATCAACGATCCGCTGGAATGCTTTCAGGATGATACCTACAGCTTTTCGTTCAGCACTCCGGAGCGGAACTTCAAAATGCCCAATGTCTTCACCCCGGAGGAATCGGAAAACAGTGTCTTCCGCCCGGTATCGGGCACGGAGGAACCGGACGAGCGGCTACAAATCACCAGCTTTGAAATTTACAACCGCTGGGGACAGAAGGTATACGACAACGACTCGGGAGACGCCGGCTGGGATGGTACTCGGAACGGTACGCCCTTGGCCTCGGACGTTTACCTCTACATTATCGAAACCAACTTTGCGGGTTGTGAAGGCGATGTCTTCCAGGGCAACGTGACCCTGATCCGTTAAGTCCGAATTGAGAAAAAGGACTGATGCGTCCCGAATTTTGGCAGCCGCCAGAGTTCGGGACGTTTGCTTTAGGGGGGGATAGAAATCCTACAGTATCCAATGCAGGAAGTAATTGCTGGTGTTGGGAAAATGGGCTACGGCAAGCGGTACACCAGAAGGTGATCCACGGGGTAGCGTGTCCCAGAGCTAGGGCGTTTTACACCTCCAGCCGTTTCCAGGTGACCGTCCGGTAAAAGACGCCCAGGTAGCCGCGCAATTTGAGGGTACGGCCTTCATCTTCCAGCCATATTTTTCCGTCGTAGGTCTTGCCATTTTGGGAATTGTAAATCGTACCGCCTTGGTAGACGCCCTCGTCGGCATCGTATTCAAAATTTTGGATAAACTCCATGCCCAACGTCGAGCGCTCGCGGAGCGCCGGATCGGGATTGTTGACATCCTTGGTGATGCGTTCCCCCGCCACCACCTTACCGTAATAGCGCCCATCGCGGCGGTAGAACTCAATCTTACCCGCACTGTCTTCGGTGAGAAAAACCCCGATGATGTCATCGGCCTCTTTGTCGGTCTCCGTATCGGGGCCCGTGCCAATGCCAAAGAATTGAGAGAGGATAAAAAGTGTGAGTAGGAGCAACATAGGATTACAATTTAATACAAAGAGCGAGGGGCAGGATCAATGGTACTCATAAGATAGCGGTATTAATCACAAGCCGCAATAATTACACAACAACAAAAATCGCATTTGGTTAGCAGCCAGCTTAAAATATCCCTCGGACGGCGGCAATGCTGTTAGAGGGCCCCCGGGGCGTCGCGACTGAATAGGGAGACGTGGAGGTGGTCGGCGGTACCGCCGTGGCGGAGGGTTCGGAAACCCATCAAGCGGAAATAGCCCTTTAACAACGCATTGCGCCACTCCCCGTGGCCGCGGGTCCGCAGGTCGATGGCGTGGACGTAGCCATTGCTCTGGGGATAATGGAGCGAACGGGTCTTGGTGGGCAAACCCATCTTGCGGTAATCTTCGGGTTGGCGGCTCGCATCGGTGATCAGGAGGGCGGGATCGAGAAAGATCAGGGTACTCACCCCGAGTCGCAGGATGGGATGGAGGCGGGTAAATTCCCGTTGGACCTGCTCCCCCTTGGCGTTGTTGCTCGACAGGAAGACCACTCCGTGGATACAGTAGCCGAGTACGAGGAATCCCGCGAGGAGCGCTCGCCGCTTGAGGACACCGCCCCCTACGACGCGCCCCGTCAGCTTGCCGTGGATAAAGGTTAGGTAAAGCACCAACAGCAGGGCTGCTCCCAGGGCACCGCCCAAAAGGGCCACCCAGGGCGACCAAGCTTGGTGGATGTGGAAGTACACGGCCCCGCGAATGAGTAGGATAAAAGGCAGGGCCAGCAGGGCAAAGAGTTTGAGGAATTGATAAATCCAGTACCACATAAGTACCAATGTAGCAAGAAAGTCCCAATCAATCGCGAAAATGCGATCATTGCCCCCATTTTACCGACGGAAAAAAGAAAGGGCCAGTCGCTTCCGACTGGCCCCGAGGTACCGTAATTATCTTTTTCAAAGCCGATCTACTGGATCGACAACTTTTGCGTCAGTTGGGTGGTACCGCTACTCACCCGGAGTAGGTAGGTGCCCGAGGGCAAGCCCAATTGGCCCAGTTGGTAGCTGCTCAGGGCAGCGGCGGGCGTATTTTGCGTTTCCCAAAGGAGGCTCCCCGAGAGGTTAAAGAGTTTGACGGTGGTGGCTTGGTCCCGACTGGTGGGACAGTCGACTTGTACAAAGTCAACGGCGGGGTTGGGGAATACCCGCAACGTGGCGGGGCGCGTTTGGTCCTCCGCGGCGTCAACATCGCGATCGGTACTGAGCTCGCTGGCGGGGCCGTTGACCAAGCTGGCTCCCGGGGCGGGGATGACGGAGACCTGGCTAAAGACCGCTTCGTTGGCCAGTTCGGTGTTGTTGCTACTCACCGCGAGGCCGACGCGGATACAGTTGGGGAAGTTGAGTTCAAAAGGACAGACCAGTTCCCATTCCTCACCATCCTTGGACAGGTAGCCCGAAAAGAGGTTGCCCCGCCGTTCGAGTTTGATCCAGCTCGGGGCTTCGCCTTCGTGGGCCTCAAAGATGGTGGCCTTGTTGTTCTTGGTGCGCGCTTGGTACAGGATACCGTGTTCTTTAGTCGCCAACAGGCTGATGTTTTTGGAGCCCGCCTTGAGCTTCTGCCGGAACATGATGCCGGCCAGGGCGGTCGTTCCCGGGAAGCTCGCCTCGTCCAAGCGGACGACGATGTCGCCATCACCACAGAGCTCCTGGTAGACGTAGTAGAAGGCGTCCGCCGAGCCGTAGATGTCGTTGCCCGATCCCGTCACCGTGTAGGTTTCGCTTTCCGCATTGTAGCAGACCGATCCGGGGATGGGCGTATTGCCGATATTGGCCAGGCTCCATTCCTCGGGGAGTTCGTTGCAGACGGGGTCTTCGAGTACCACCAGTAGAAAATCTTCCGTTTCACCGTACTCAAAAGAACCACAGGCACTGGGGGCATCGCCGTACTGGTAAGTGACCCGTAGGACAATGCCGCTGAGGGCGGCGTCCGCCGGTGTCGTAAAGGTCGTCTTGACGATGGTCTGCGATTGTTCTTCCAAAATCGTTTCCCCCTCGTCGTCAAAATCTCCATCGCGGTTCCAATCGATCCAAGCTCCCCAGTAGCGCTGCTCGTAGACGCCGCTATCATTGTAGCCCGGCGTCAGGGCAATGCCGTATTCTACGTTGCGGTAGAGGGGAATGGGATTCTCCGTAAAGCTGGCGTAGCCTCCATTGTTTCCCGTATTTTTTCCCTGGCTCGCAAAGCTGACCTTTTCGATCCATTCGTAAGAAGCCGAAGCACCGGTGGCCTCGCAGTAGTCCGCCACGCAGTAGGCAGCGGGATCTTCGATGTTGATGATCAGGGTACAGGTGGTGGTGTTCCCACTCTCGTCCGTCACCGTTACCAGCAACTCGTTGGCACCGATGTGATCGCAATTAAACTCGGTAATATCGGCCTCAATCGTCACATTGCTACAGGCATCAAAGGCGTCTTCCACCAGGCCCGCCGGATCAATACTTAGGCTGCCATTTTCCAATACGTAGCGAGCGGCGGGTGCTTTACAAATCAGCACCGGCGCCTGGGTGTCGATGATCTGGTCGGCCTCAATCTCAAAGTCGTAATCTCCAAGGTCATTGCCATTTTTGTCCGATACCAAAACGGTGTAGGTCCCATCGGCGGGGAGGACAAAATCTTCCAGCCGAGCCGAGCCGTAGCTAAATTCATCAAAGATTTGCTGACCCGCGGGGTCGTACAGTTCCAAACGAGGATCAAGGCCCTCCTGTTCCAGCGGACGGACGACGATGTTGGCCGTGCTACCGGCTACCGAGGTAAAGGAATAGGAGCGCATGGCCCCGTAGGCTTTTAGCTGACCGCCATCGTAATTGCCAATGCAGTGGATGGGCGTGGCACAACCCCCGTTGTTTACTTTTTCGAGAAAGAGCTCGTAGTCTCCGCGATCGTTACCGTTGTTGTCGCACACCAGGAGGACGTATTCTCCCGCCTTGGGTAGGGCTTCCGATTCGAGGCGTACCAAGCCGTAGTCGGGCGTGGCGGTGGTCAATAAGTTACCCTGATCGTCGTAGAGGCGGATGGAGACTTCAAAGCCTTTGACGGGCGAAAACATCTGCACCACTACGATGTCACCGGCCTGGGCACCGAAGCGGTAGGCATCGAGTTCGGCCAGTTGGGCGATGGTATAATCCGCGCTGGGGCTATCACCGCTCAGGTCATTGCCCGCTTCGCCACATTCTAGGATGGGGATGCAGGACAGGCGGTTCAGTACTTGGAAAGACAGACCGTAATCTCCCGTGTCGTTGCCGTTGTAATCGGTGACCATGATTTGGTAGGTCCCACCTTGGTCAAAGGTAAAGCCTTCGATGCGGGCGAGGTGACTGGAGTGCTTGGCGGCTACCAGATTCCCTTGGGGATCATAAATGGAGATTTCCGATTCGAGGGAGGGGTTGGCCGAGCGCATGCGGAAGGTGGCGATTTCGCCGGCGGCGATGGTAAAGCTATAGGCTTGAACTTCGACCGAGTTGGCGATGGTGCCGAACAGGTCATCGCCACATTTGAGGGGCAGGGCGGCCTGGGGGCTATTGAGGATTTCGAGGGCCAGCCCGTAGGGCCCGGTATCGTTGTTGCGATTGTCGCTGACGACGATTTGGTAGGTTCCCGTTTCGGGGAGGGTAAAGTGGCGGATGTTGACCACGCCACCGTTGCGACAGTCTTCTCCAATTACATCTCCACCGGGACTGCGCAATTCCATACAGGCGTCGATGGGGCTTTCGGCATCACGCATTCGGATCCAGATGACGTCGCCGGCGGTTCCACTGAAGGTATAAATATCCGTTTCGCCCTCGACATCGAGGGTGGCGATCACGTCGTCACCGTATTGCAGCTCCGTATTGGCGTTGGTGGTGGCACTGGTCCAAAGGAGGAATAGGAGTAGGCCAAGGTGAAGTCGGTAATTGAAAGTGTAAAGTGGGCTCATGGCGGTTTCTTTTGCGTTCTATACTATTCGTACGGTTAAATACGGGGGTACAAATGGGCAATAGGGATGAGCTTTGGAATTTCACAAGGGAGGGGGGAGATTAGAACACGAAGAGATAACCAAAAAGCTTTCCAAAGGGGGTGGTAGGCCAAAGTAGGGGGTAAAATGCCGTGACGGGTCAGAAGAACACCTGTGGTGTCCACGCATATTTAACGCATTGATTTGCAGCAGGGCAATCGCCATTTTATTGAGAAACGATTGGGAAGGGGGAAGCTTTTCGTGACAGCGAGCCGAATCGTTTTAGTTAAAAATCGTCCCTTTTGTGACTTTTTGGCGCCAGCGGGAACTATTCCGCTGCCATTTCCCTAATGGTTGTTGTGCAACTCTGCGAAGTACTATACCGACGGAGTTGCCCTTCATCGGCCGTTTCCCGAAAGTCTAATACTGGGACGACGGCGGCCCACAGAGGTAGTACCGTGGCCAAGCGAATGGATATGTTTAGAAGTCATCTCAAAATATACTTTGGGCTACGGCAGGGTCATTTACGCCCCTACTTCGTTGCCAAAAGCGTCACGTAGCTACGGCTATGCTCCGTTTTGGCGCCTCGTAGGGACGTAAATGACCACTCCCTCGCCGGCAAAAACATTTTGAGATGGCTTCTAGCAATCAATATTTATTCACCAAATACGCCTAGATGCCTTTAATCCCACGAAGATTGCGTTCGATGATTCCCGCCCGGGAAATCTTACAAGTTGAAAGCTGGTGGCAAAAGCTTCCTCCCGACAATCGCGCCGAACTCCAAGACCTTTACGACGAGACCCCAGCGGATGGGGAGCGCCTGGTACCGATCTATCTGTGCGGTCGCTTCGTCGAGCAGGAAAGGGTGGATCGACAGGAAGTATTTTGGGTCAATCACTTTTACGATTACCTGATCAATCACGAGCTGATTGTAGACCAGCGCCCCCAGATTGGAGGCATTTGTTCGGCCCAGGCGGAAGCGGTACGGGTCATTCGCACGGGCCTTATTCCCGCTGACTTTCGCTGTCCACTCGGCGGCAAGGCCTGCCTGATGCTGCGCCTGTTGGCGCGGCGACCGGGATGGCATTTGCAATTTTTTGTGCGCTTTCAGGACCCTAGGCACGAAGGGAGCGCGCGTTGAGCCCCAAGCCCGTGAAGGGCAAAAGGCTGATGGTGAAAGAACGACCGGTAGGTAATCAGAACAGCCCCAGTACAAAGCTAAACTGCCCGGATTCTACCGTTTTCATCTCCCCCGCATTGGAATAGACCTTACAGGAAAAGCGACCTTTGATGGGAATAGAGTAGCCTTGGAATGGGCCCCGTTCGGTGATTTCGAAGGTACTCCCCGTTTGGTCCCCTCCCTCGGTACTCCAGGAGGTGCCGTCCTCGTCCACCCAAAAAATGGCGGCTTGGATGGGGGTGGAACTGCAATTGGTGGCGGCCTCGTAGGTATAACTGGACTGTCCGTACATGTCGTAGAACCAGGCTGGATCCGCTGCGCCCAGGCGATTTTGGGAAAGGGCCACCAAGGCTAGGAGTTCAATATCCCCCGTCCCAACGTCGATTCGTTGCCAGGTACCTCCGTTCTGATAGAAATCTCTTCCGTAGCCATCGCAGGTTGCTAGGAAGGAGCCCTGTCCATTGGGACCGCTGTACAAGATCGTTTCGCCGTCGGCGACGCCGTACAGGTAGGTTCCGCTGGTGGGGGGTGCCACCGTACAGGCGGGGCAATCGCCCCCGCAATCGATACCGGTTTCGTCTCCATTTTGGATACCGTCCGAACAGGTAGCTACGGTTTCGGGGGTGGAGGTATCGTCGTCTTCAGGATTACAAGCGGGAAATAGAAAAAACAGGAGTAGGACACTCAAGATTAGTGGTTTCATGACTTTATTTTTTGGTTGTGATGAGGGGCTATTGGTACATTACGGCGGTAGGTGGTCGGCGTAGTGGACTGCGAGCCCCATTGCCTTCGCAAGTTGGGCTTTTCTGAGCTTAAATGCAAGTGGAGGAGGAGTGAGCTTTTCCCCAATTTCATCTAGAAGCCATCTCAAAAATATCCTTCGAGCTGCGGCAGGGTCATTTACGCCCCTACTTCGTTGCCAAAAGCGTCATCCCGATAGGAATCGGGACTCCGTTTT
>ERZ1740065.2771-NODE-2771-length-10945-cov-10.293021_pt1 | contig 10945 bp, 9 predicted proteins | sample MGYA00581738_ERZ1740065 | MGnify/ENA primary metagenome ERZ1740065 (study PRJEB43018, sample SAMN04849749) | marine metagenome | isolation source: floating plastic debris | place: Pacific Ocean | collected 2008-09-01 | study: EMG produced TPA metagenomics...
CCAACATGGTCAATAGAACCCGTAGCGTAGTTTCCCATGCTAGAGCGATCGCGAGTGATCAGCAACCGACCGTTGACCCAGTCGGTCAAAAACCAGTCAAGCTCTCTGCTGCTCTGCTCTCTTGTCTTCCCTCCTGTTCCCTCAGCTCCCTTGCATCCGGTTACTGGTCACCAATCTTGCCAACCTTACCTAACCCCGATCAAGGCTCTTGACCAGAAGATGCATTCAAGGCTAGCTTTTGCTGTCGTTTATCATGCAGGGCCAAGAGAATTTCTTGATGCCGCTGCCGATTGATGGGATAGCGATAGGCAAACCAGACGCTACACAGCAGCAACATCGCAGGCAGTGGCCCAATCAACAGTCGAATTGTCCACAAGGCTAGCGTCGGTTGGGTCGCGGCTTCTGCGGCAAAGCCGGTGAGGTCTAACAGCGTGCCTGAGGCAAACAAGGCCACGGCGATGCCGAGTTTTTGCAAAAACACCACCGCGCTAAAGTACAGGCCTTCGCGGCGCAGTCCAGTTTGTAGCTCATCCAAATCGACGACGTCGGGCAGCATTGAGAATGGCACCATGTACATTGTGGCAACGCCCATGCCCGCAAACATCCCCAGCAGATACATCATGACGACATCCCCCGGCTGCAGGGTCAGCAGCAGGAGCAGGGCTGCAACGGCTAAGGGGGCACCCAGCATAAAGACCGTCCGCTTGCCGCTCAGTCTTGCTACCCGTTCCCACACGAGCACCATGGCGATCGCCGTGCCCTGTACGGTCAGAGCCATGCGGGCAAAGTGACTTTCCGATAAGCCCATCCACGCGCTCACAAAATACGGCAGCATCACCGCCGTGAGTTGAATGCCAATCCAGCCGCACAGATAAAGCCCCAAAATCTTACGAAAAGCCCCATTTTTAAACACGCTGCGAATTTCTGAAAACAATGAAGTTGTCTGCTTCTGCGTGTGGAGTTTGGGGCGATTGGCGTGCACCAGCCAATACCGGCGATAGGTACCGACCACGCAAATCAAAATCATGAACACAGCTGGGATGGCCGAGAGGCGACCCAAAAGATGGTATTGCGCTCTCGGATCGGCCACATGATCAAACACGATTTGGGCCATGACCAGTCCCAAAATGCTGCCGCTAATGCTAAAGGCTGACTTCATGCCAATCAGTGCGGTGCGTTCGTCGTAGTCATCTGACAGTTCAGCCGCGAGCGTCGTGTAGGGCAGTTGCACCGCCGTCAGCGAGGCAAAGGCAAACAACGAGAGGATGGAATAGTAGGCAAATAGCCCTGCTTGTGTCCTGACTGGCGGTACCGTCCACAGCAAGACAAAGCAGATCGACAGCGGAATTGCGCCAATCAGCATCCAAGGATAGCGCCGCCCTAAAGGCGACTCGGTGCGATCGCTCAACCAGCCCACCAGCGGATCGTTGATCGCATCCCACAGGCGACCAAACATGAGCACGCCCCCAGCCAACAGCGGACTCAAGCCTGCCACCGACGTAAAGAAATAGAGCAAAAAGAACGCTGACAAACTAGACGGCACTGCCGCTGCCAGTTCTCCGGTGCCGTAGGCCAATTTAACTAAAAAGGGTAAAGGCGGCAGTTTCCGCAAGGCTAAACTCTCCTGTTAGGGCATGACCGATGTTCCCATACCGGCGGCAGGCCATCGCATTCTCGTCGGACAATACATCGATCCAAGGCCGAGTAGCCCCTGCGTCAAAAAGCATTCTGAAAGATGGCAATGACCGTCGCTGATAGCAAGCACCCTGAAGACATACTTAGTGACATCACCTTTGAAAACCATCGTTTTTCCTTGAGAAGGCGAGTTCCTCAGATGGCACAGATTGCGGGCGATGGCTCCCAGCTTGGCAACTGCTTGCAGTGTAGCCCGATGTGACAGTGGGTTTCTGCAGTATCTGCCAGGGACTATCGCCGCCAGCAGCTTGATCACGGGTAGAAAAGCGCTAGCGATCGCGTAATACCAATTCTCTAAAACTGGACTACAGATGCCCGTACTGGAGCGATCCCCCCAACCCCCTTGAAAAAAGGGGGGCAGCAAAATTCGGGTGGTGAATAGCCCCTTTCCCAAGGGGGCGGCGACAGCGGTGGATCCTCGATCTGTAGCGCTGTCATGCAGAATCGGTATAAAAGGCTAATCAGCCATCGTTCGGTGGTTTTAGTGGCATGACTGGATGCGACAGCGGGAAACCGGTATGCCCCGATCTCTCAGCTTGATGAACGGGCTCTGAGACTTACACCGTTGCCGGTACGGAGTCAGCCATGGGCGCTGTCACTGTGCCGTCCGCCTCATTCGACATTTGATAAATGGGAATTTGAATCACAAACTGTGTCCCTTGCCCCATCGTAGAATCACAGCCCAGACTACCACCGTGCTTCTCGACCACAATGCTGTAGCTAATGGACATGCCCATGCCCGTCCCTTTACCCAGAGGCTTAGTGGTGAAGAAGGGATCAAAGATGCTCTGACGAATGGATTCAGGTATACCTGGACCGTTATCGGCAATCGTAATGCGAACCTGTTGATTTTCCAGCAGCGCTGTTGTGATCGTGATGATGTTGGGATTGGCTTTAATCGCCTCTCGCGATCGCGATTCATTCATCTCCTCCAATGCATCCAACGCGTTGGAAAAGATATTCATAAACACCTGATTTAGCTGTCCGGCATAGCATTCCACTAAGGGGAGATCACCATACTGGCGAACGATTTCAACAGCGGGCCACTCTGGTTGCGCTTTGAGGCGATGGTGCAAGATGACCAGCGTACTCTCCAGCCCTTCATGAATATCCACCGATTTCATCTCCGCCTCATCCATGCGTGAGAAGTTACGGAGCGACATGACAATCTGACGAATCCGCTGAGAGCCTAACCGCATTGAGGCCAGTATTTTGGGCAAGTCCTCTTGCAGAAAGTCAACATCGGCATCCTCCAAGCTTTGCTGAACTGCTGCATCCGCTTCTGGGTAATGCTGCTGGAACACATTCACCACATTCAGCAGGGCCTGTGAATACTCTTCTACATGGGTTAAGTTGCCGTAGATAAAATTGACGGGATTGTTGATTTCGTGAGCCACACCTGCCACCAATTGCCCCAGGCTCGACATTTTTTCGCCCTGAATCATCTGCATTTGAGTTTGCTGCAATTCGGTGAGCGCGGTTTGCAACTCAGCGGTGCGAGCCTCTACCCGATTTTCTAACTCTCCTTTGCTCGCTTCAATTACCGCAAATGATTCGCGCAATTGCTGAGCCATGTAATTGAACGAATGGGCCAGCGCGTCGAGTTCTCGGATGCCGCTGTCGCCTACCGTTTCATCAAGGGAGCCGGAGGCGATTTTCTGACTGGCTTCGTTCAGTTCTTTGACCGGGCGAGTAATTTGCCGCGCCGTGACCAGGCCAAAGACGGTTGCTACAAAAAGGGCACTGACGCACAGCAGGGCCGTGGTGCGGGCATTCGCATAGATTTGCCCCATAAACACCCGCTGCGGTACCGCCACCACAAACATCCAGTCGAGTCCGTAGTCATCTTGCCAAGGCTGAATTGCGACAAAATAGGTCTCGTCATTCAGCTTCAGATGCAGATCTTGAGATTCCGAGAGCGTAGCCAAGTCTGAAGTTTGCTGTTGCAACAGCTGAGCAATGCCTTGAATCGTCGTATCGGGACTGTCGATCGCGTTGATTCGTTGAATGTCACCATCCACCAGTTTGAAGGGATCCTGATCAGCAGAGCTAGCAATCAGGGTGCCATCCCGCTCCACGATGAAAACTTGACCCGCTTGACTAATTTCTAATTCCCGCAGGAAATCACTCAGTTTGAGTAAATGAATATCTGCTGCGATCATTCCCAACAGTTGGTTGTTAGCGTCGTAAACCGGGCGCCCAGCTGAAGCCGTAATGTAGGGGTAACCATCTGGATGCATCCAGGTGTAGATGCGCGACCAGGTCGGTTCGCCAGCCGCGATCGGTTCGTTGTACCAAGCTTCGCTAAAGTTATCAAAATCAAACGGAGCATTGACAGACAGGCGATTGCCCTGTTCGTCAGTGGCATAGTTAAAGCCGTTACCGGGAGAATTCTCAGACCAGTCGTCAATGGTAACCGTTTTGCCGTCGTAGCGAGCCGCTCCGGCCCCAGCTCCCGTCGTCAACCCATAGCCAACGTAGGTCAGGTCATAGGCCTGCATTTGCTTCCAAAAATACTGAGCCGTAGCTTCGCGATCGTTCAGGTCGATCAATCCCATCTGAATCGCATCGGCATTGATCTGATTGACCTGGTGGGGAATGGAGAGGTAATAATCCAGGCGACTATCAACGGTTTTTGTCACCTCGGTGATCAGCTCTTCAGCTAATTCCTCAACGGCTTGTTCACCCTTGCGGAACGAGATATAGCCGATTAGGCCAACGGCTCCAAAAATCTGCAGCACAAAGGGCACAATCAGAAAAAGCTGTAGGGCTTTACCCTGGTCAGAGATTCGCATTTTGGAAATCACATTAGACTATCGATGTCACTAGCCAGAGTGCCCATTAACGCAAGCATAGTCAATCTAAAATCAATCTAAAATTGTGATAGTTTCTGCAAATCAATGTTTTTAGGTTATTTCACTGACATGCCCGATCTTTTTGATTACATACCTAGATTGCACGGATTGACAGTTTGTACCGTCTAGGCGACATGGTTTGACCACTTGTGTTGAGTCCTTAAAAACTGACGCAATGATGCACAAGCGAGTCAAGCAAACTGTCTTGAGTAAAAGTACTGATAAAAGACAGTTTGCCATGCTGTTTGGCATGGCAAACTTACTGTTGCTAAACGGCTCCAGTTGTCAGAAGCCCGCTGAAACCGTTGAGTTGCTAAAAGGGCGAAAAAATTTCCGCCCCTGCTAAGGGCTAAAGTCACCTAGAACAGTGACTTTTTCTGACATCAACAACCCTGTTGAACATACTTAGAAAGGAACATTAGCAAAGAGACAGAGCTTCACCTAAATATCTCCTTCGTTGCCGAGCTAAGCAATGCCTCAAGCTGAGACTCGAGCCTCAATATCCTTGCCCACCAAGTGTTCTAAGGCAGCAACCCCAATATGCCGATTAATGAAATAGCGGCCCAACACATTCAACGGCAAATCACGTGCCCCTGAGATCGTCCCAATACAGTTGGCTGCGCCACACAGGCAGGTAAACGGCTCCGCCATTGCCCACTCAGTGCTGGGATAAAAGAAGGTCAGGTCTTCACCGGGCTGAATATCACGGAGCGCCCGTAATTCCAGACTGGTCGCATCAATGATGACATTAGGATTGCAGCTGTGATTGAGATGAGCTAAGAAATATTCCTCAATGCTGTCGTCTGAGTCGATCTGAACACTGGTGTAGGTTCGTTCATCGGCAAAGCGATAGTCAGTGATGGCATGAAAAACCGTGCCCTGCTGAATCGTTTGCGTCGTGGTCAGGCGCTTACCTTTACCATCTGCTGCTGTTTGCACAATAAGCATGTTGGGGGATCTCCGAAAGGGTGTATGAAATAATCGGCAAAACTTGGATATTCGAGGCTGGGATAAAAGCTCGCCTTGTCGCGCTGTGAGCGATCGATACTTTTAAGGGTGCTAAACGAGCATTAAGCCGCGACACAGAGCGCCGCAGACTCTCGAATTTCTTGGTGCACTCGGTGGAAAAAGCGGGTCTGAATCGCGGCCAACTGGCGGACACCTTGGCCTGCCCATTCGACGATTTGTCCCTCGGATACCGAGGAATAACGGGCAGCGAGATTCAAGGCCTGAATCGCATCATCGGCATGACCGAGTTCGACGCCTTCGGTCGTAGACGTGCCGTGAATCACGATCCAATACCACGGGCTGACCACGCCGGCGTCAAACCGGGCTTTATGCTGCTTGATGAATTGGCCGAAATCGCCTTCGCATTGACCCGAGAAAAATATCGAGTTAATAATGCTGAACTCATTGCCGCCAATCGTTTCGGCAGCGGCGTGAAATCCCATGGCTCGTACCATCTGCTCTAAGCTGTGGGGCTCTGCCCGATAGGCATCATGGACGAATTGAGTCATGTCATCCAGCCAGTTTTCGGCCTGAATAACCCGCTCAACTGCAGCGGCAGAGAGACCGGCATAGGCAACTAACTCATCGAGCAGCGCATAGGCCAGCGTGCGATGGGACACGCCCGTGCGAGGATCGCGGAATTCTTCAATGGAAGCGGAAAAAACTTTGGCGGCAACGTCCATACCACGGTTGCTGTGGCTGGCGATCGCGGCCTGTGGATCACAAAATTGGTCACTGCTACCGATGGTGCCGCATAGGGTCGGTACTGAGTGACTGTAGGAGGCACTGTACTTGACAAAGCGCTCCATAAACAAGTGCATCAATTCAGGCGACGCGATCGCTGCTTGACAAGCACTTTTCATGACAGCGTTGATGTCATCAGCATTCAGATAGGCATGAAAATCATCTAGTGTAATCATCACAAAATCACTCCCTCAGAAGTCAGAAACAGCAGCGTAACTGCAGTTATTTTCTATAAATCGGAAAATTGGACTCAACACACAGCCATATATCCAAAGTTGTCTGCAGTCAGACAACTCTTCTGGCGTTTAAGGAAACAGCAAACAATTTGCATATCCCATTTCTGAACTTTTAATCCAGATCAAGAAGATTGGACGCAGTTCAACCGTCTCCGCTATTTTCAATAGCGAAGCGATTGAAACAACGTGACAAACCTCACGCAGCTATTTAGGGCTTGGGGATCTTTAAAAGAAATTGGGAGAGCCTTCGCGTTACTAGCACCCTGAACTTATGGCGCTAGCGCGAGCAACCCGGTCATCCTGCAGATGAACTAGGGCGGTAAAGATCAGGTCAAAGAACCTAGACGGCAAAGCGAAACAGGTTTGTCTGAGACGCTGGGGGCATGCCGAAGGAGACTCTATCGCATGAAACTTTTACAGGCTATGGGAGGTTGGCTGACCCTGAGCACTGTTGCCAGTGATTCCGAAATAGGGTCAGTTCAGACTGTGGAACAATCTGAAATTAACATGAAGCAATTAAAAGTTAACACAAAGAAACGAACAGTCAACACAAATTCGCGTTAGTAACGAAAAAAATTGGGAAGGCCCTACCCGCAAAGTCCCACTGTTGGCCTCGTTGACGACATTCGTCCCCCTATGGATTCAGGGCCCACAAACTTTTTTAGACCTCATGGCTCATGCTTCCGCCCTATTGGTTCGGCCTCAAGCACGGGGCCATCGACTATCTTTTCGTGTTCCTGTACCCATGTGTCGAAGGCAGGCAGTGAAGAAAAAAAATAATAAATCGGGGTCAGAGCGATCGCCCTGACCCCGATTGGAGGTGCTTCTATTTCTGAGTAATGCGGCTCCTGACAGTTCTTCTAAGCCCCACCCATACTTAACAAGCGGCGGAGTCCCGTCCAGCCAATCACGACATAGGCAAACGCCATAAGGAAGCTACTGATCGAAATTCGAGTGGCTGACTTGATGGCTTCGCGTCTCACCTGAGAACGCGCTTCTTCTCGGCGAGTGCCGATTTCAGTGGCAATCTGCTGCTGTGCTTCACCCGCTCGCTGGGTTAAAAACTCGTCTAAGCCCGAGGGATTACCTCTAAACTGCTCAATCTCTGCAGGCAGTTGTCCGGCTTCGATGGCCTGCTGCAATAGGTCATCATCCTCAAACAAAATCTGTAGCTGACTTTGCTGCTGGTTGAGCTCGCCTTCGAGTCGCTGCTCTAGCTGTGAAGTGGCTTGATTGGCTTCTCGTTCAACTTGGGCCAGGGCCTCCTGGGTCGTAATGCGTACATTGTTGACATGTAAAAATGTCACTACCAAAAAGATGAGGCCCAAAACGCTCGAGATTGCACAGGCCCAAAAGCGTAAGTCAGTGAGCAAATTCCCCGGTCGTGCTGACTTGCCAGCGCTGCGCTCAACCCAAAAGCCCGCCAGCAGCAGCGCAATGCCGACCAGCGGCACAATGCCCCGGTCAACAATCTGCGTAGTCGCGTTGAGCTGCCACTGAGCATTCAAAAAATCGGGCGGTATCAGCAAAACCAAAAAGTCTAAGAGCGCTGACAGAATCGTTACCACACCGACAAGTTTAAGCGCGATCGCAGCTAAGGGAGAAACCGCAGAACTTGTAAAAGAATTTTCGGCCGTCATAAAGTTTTTAGGGCTAAGGGTTCGCGATAGTGTGCCCGGTTGGCTTTCAACAACATCAGGGCAAAACAAACGCCAATAGTGAGTTGGCAACAAACTTGCCCTTTGCACTGACTAGCCAGGCAAAAGACAACCTCTCAAAACTACACCCTAGCGCCACGGCTAACGAGGTTCACCGAAAAAACTTTAACTCTTTTGATAGAAACTTTGAGGCCGACTGACTTAATTCCGGATGGGGTGCTCTCTCCCCAGTAAATCGACGCGAGCTAACGCTAGAACAACTTGCTGCATTGGCCAACCACCGTAGAAAATGAGACCGATCATTGATGCTTGCCACTAGAGCCTGTCAGCAGTGAGCAGCTCAAAATGTCTATACCACCAGAGTTTCAGCCCCCAGTTTGGGGGAAGTGGGCACAGTTAATACCCATGCCAAAAGTTGCTGGATTTAGATGAAGCGCACTAGTGGGGCTGAGCCCTCAACAACAGGATCTGGCCCAAACCGCCGCATCAAATTGGATGGCTCGGCGCTTGGATGGGTCAATTCTCTAGCGGTATCAACTGTTCCAGATTGGCTGGATCAACTTCATAGGCAGCGCCAAAGCCCACCACAAAACGACCGGCTTGCGGGGTTAACTTAAAAATTTGGAAATCAGGCAGTTGGCGCAGCATGTCAATTAAATTGCCAAACCGCGTCTTGAACTTGTCGGCTAAACCAGTCCACTGTGGGTCATGACGATCGATCAGCACCACCCCACAGTCATACATCAGGCGTTGACGCGCAAAAATTTGCTGGGCTTGCGCCTCATCCTCAATGAGTAAAATCCCAGCCTTAGCGATCGCTTTGAGGTTTTGAGTGTGGTTAGAAAGACCACTTACGAAAATGTAAAAAGTGCGATCGCTCGCCATCACAAACGGGGTATAACTCGCTTGCGGCTGTCCATCAGCGCTAATTGTGCTTAGCATCAGGCTTTGCAGGCGATTCGGAAAGTCGATGTAGGCAGACTGAATCTCAGTAAAACTAACCATGCAATCGTTCGTTACACTAGCGTTTAGATGTTCTCTTTTCGATTCTATGCCCCTCGCAACGCCCCCCGAACAGCTAACGCAGAATTTAAGCCCGGCCGAACAACGAGATCTGCAACAGGGTAATGTCATTCTGACGGGAACCGAAGGGGCCTATGCGGTTTTTTCTCAGGTGAAGGCACCGCTCAATATCGTTTGGCAGGTCTTGACTAGCTATGAGCAGTTTCCTGATTTTTTGCCGTCGGTGGTTGCCTGTCGCATCTTAGAAAAGCAAGACAACCGTATCGTTGTTGAACGTAAGGATCGCCGCAAAATTGGCTGGTTGCCTATCCGAGTCAAAATTGTGACCGAAAATATCGAAACGCCGCTTGATCGCATTGACTACCGCATGGTTGAGGGCACTTTGGATGAAATGTCGGGACATTGGCAAGTCGCCGTGATCGCAGACCAGACCGCTGACGCGGTTCGAACGTTATTAGTGCAAACTATTGTGGCGAAAGCCAGCATGGGACCACTGCAACCCTACTTCTACGAAGTTTTCGAAGCGTGCCTAACCGAACCGATGGCGGAACTAAGGGCGGACATGCACCGCCCCCAGACCATCTCGTAGCCGTACCGATTGTTCAGCGTTACTGCAGGTCATGCAGGAACAGATGAGCTATGGCTGACAGTATTGTGGAGTCCGCCTCAGTCAGCTCTCACTAGGCGACCTGACTGATGAAATGTCAATAGTGGAATCGCTATGTGCGGTCGATTTGCTCAAACTCAAACCGGAGAAACCGTTGCCGAAGCCTTTCAACTGTCGGTGACGCCGGAGTTGGTGCCCCGTTACAACATTGCGCCCAGTCAATCAGTAACAGTCATTACGCAGGCTCGCCGCACAGGCGATCGTCTGTGCCACGAAAAGCGCTGGGGCCTGATTCCGCAATGGAGCAAAGACGCCAAAATTGGTTACAAGCTGATCAACGCCCGCGCTGAAACGGTGGCGACTAAGCCCTCATTTCGGAGTGCTTTTCAGCAGCGACGCTGTTTGATTGTGGCTGACGGATTTTATGAATGGCAAAAATCCCAGTCGGCTGAGCCCAAACAGCCGCATCTAATTCGGCTCAAATCGCGATCTCTGTTTGCCTTTGCGGGGCTATGGGAGCGGTGGCAAGATCCGCAAACGGATGAGACAATCTTCTCTTGCACGATTTTGACCACCACTGCCAACGATGCCTTAGTGCCCATTCATCACCGGATGCCGGTAATTTTGCCCAGTAGTGACTACGATGCCTGGCTTGACTCCCGTTTCTATAACCCAGGCGTTCTAGAGTCGCTGCTACGCCCCTTTGCCGCAGAGGCGATGGAAACTCTGCCGCTCACCAGTGCCGTTAACAATCCACGTAACGAAACCCCTGCCGTTCAGCAGCTAGCCTGAGCACTGGTTAGCAGTAAGACACGGCGAGTAACCTCCAGAAGACCAGACAGATTGATTACTGACTGAATCTTCTCAACGTATTAACTGAGCGCGTTCACAGAAGCCGGTAGTGCTATAGCGGATTACTCGTGACGTTAGAGCGATCGCCCCCTCGGCTGCCACCGCCGCCGCCGCCTTCGTTCCGAGGACGCGCTTTGTTGACGCGCAGTTCGCGGCCTAACCACTCAGCCCCATCCAATTCTGAGATGGCAGCATCTTCGTGAGCGACTTCGGCCATTTCGACAAAAGCAAAGCCCCGTTTACGGCCAGTTTCGCGATCGCTGGGCA
>ERZ1740065.2772-NODE-2772-length-10944-cov-12.030581_pt1 | contig 10944 bp, 11 predicted proteins | sample MGYA00581738_ERZ1740065 | MGnify/ENA primary metagenome ERZ1740065 (study PRJEB43018, sample SAMN04849749) | marine metagenome | isolation source: floating plastic debris | place: Pacific Ocean | collected 2008-09-01 | study: EMG produced TPA metagenomics...
CCTCTTGTTCTACCCTTCTACCTCCCTCTTGTTCTACCCTTCTACCTCCCTCTTGCTCTAACCTTCTACCTTCCTTTTGCCCTCCCCTTCTACCTCCCTCTCTACACCTTTCCTCCTCTACCCCTTCTCTTTCATTATCCACCCCTCCCTCATCATCCCACTTACAATGCCACTGCATGAATGTCAGCTGGTGGCATGCCCCTTGTAGCAGAGCAGCAGTTGCAGTGTTTGATTTGGAATGTAAATCAAATAGAAACAAATATGTCAGCGTCAACATACTGATAAAGCACACAATAAACCAGTCTAATCAGCCAACACAACTACCTGTTGGACGGGGAGGAAGCTGTGGCAGCAGTCAGTATGCTCTCTCACGCTGCCGCGACACGTTTTCGCCATTCTACTCTCCAAACTGTAAGTATAAGCTATAAGTATAGTGTAAGTATAAGCTATAAGTATAGTGTAAGTATAGTGTAAGTATAAGCTATAAGTATAGTGTAAGTATAGTGTAAGTAGGAGCTCGTGATAAATAATCTTAGCAATTTTCATATTATAAGACTAGGAGAAATAGCCTCCTCATGCCTTATATATGACACTCAGGATCTTCACTGGAGCAGTATTTTAGTAGGTTCTACTAGCCTCACCAGCACTATCTTATGAACTCAGCAATGCGCAGAATGGATGGGCTGTTGGTAGCCTAGATAAAATGAGACAGCAAAAATAGAGTCAATCTTTACTTTCAGGGCGGTCCATCACAAGCGGGACTCGCTGTACCTACTTCTCAGTACCTGCAGTTTGAGAGATCGGTTTCGTCTGTCTGTGGCAGGCCTGCCATACAAGCAGCCTGCTACTCCAGACACGATGGAGAATTGCCAGGTACGACTGCAGTTCTGAGCAGTCCTTCATCACAGCTGATCATGCATATCCATCATTGCCGTCCATGATGACTGTGTGTAGAGTGAGATTACATAGCAAGGTCTATTCTGATACATACGCGACTGAGTATATTCTAGCTCTGGAACAGGGAAACGCACTGCTAGTCAGGAAGAATGATGTGATAGCCGGTAGGAGGCTGAAGAGACCTGTCACACCCCGGGAGGCAAAAATCAGGCGCCTTATGTCAAGCTATGGCATGGAGAACGACGGTATAGAGCTTCATTGCTGGTATTACTATGAGGAAGTCAATACCTCGCTGTGTCCGTCTTACGCACTGTACAATTAATTCTTCTAGTTGAGGTAAGAGTAGCTTCAATCATCACTAGACGCTACTCTAACGTTCCAGCCCCATTGAGCGTCACAAGAGGGGGCAACTCCCGGTTTTCCACCTACCCTCCTAAGTACCCATGATTTACTATGAATTGAACGACAGCTGTTCAACTTGTAACATATAGCCTTTATTTCCGAGCAGGATTGTGACAATAATAGTGGCAGGAGAAGAAAAACCAAGGCAGTCAATAAGGGTTTTCCTCAACAAGAATACTTTGGATTCCCTCACGCAGCTCATGGAATGCGTTGGTGACCTATTTAGCATAAGTGGCATCAGTAAAGTTTTCAGGTAATCATGACCAGTGGTTTAGTGGGGGAAATCAGAACTTGGTATATCCTCATACATAGCATCGCCTCCTTAACAAGTAGGCTGGAGTTTGGAAAGTAGGAATACTGCATAAGTAAAAATAAATGTGATACAAATAAATGCGAAAAAGGATGTTGAGAAATAAATGTGATGAGTACAATCTGCGATCTTACCACTTCTGCAAATCTTCTGAAATAAATGCAATCTATAATAAATGCGAAAAATTGAGTTCGGAAATTGCATTTAATGCTCAACCGCAACTATTCTTACATATACAGTAGTTGCTGGATATCAGATGGTATGATCACAGAATAGTAAGTTCCTTTGTACTGGTAATACATTTCACCATTGGGGTATAATTAATTTAGCCATTGTATCACAGCTGTCTGGTAAAAGGAATAGACGTATATACCATAGGAAGTAACTACATTTCATTGACTTCATTACTAGGATAGACTAGTCTGTATAGGCTTCCTTGATCAGAGATACTGCAGAACCAGATTTGATAGTGACAGAAATGTTAGAGCTTCCAGGAACTAACGTGACATGATAGCATATCCATAAATGGGAAGACAACTCCTATAGTTTAAGGTACAATGGACATAGTTGGCACTGTTTACCCATCAGCATGCCACGGATCGTAACCCAACATGAAATAAGCAACTAGATACTGCAGAACTAGATGTGATAGCGACAGAAATGTTAACCTTGCCTTCAAAATCATCAAGAAAAACAAATAGCGATCCCATAAATGGGAAGACAACTCCTATATAAGGTGTAAAAGGTACAATTCCATAGTGAATTCGTCCCTATTTTCGCAATAGCCCACGTATAAAAATTCCGTTCTACATCAACTCCTAAGTTCAGCCATATTGTGACCACGCCCACCCTTTGAAAACTACATACATGCACTTACTAATGACATGGGCCACTAGCTTTCCAACCTGTGCTCAATAACATTTTTCTCCTGGCAGTATTCATGGGGCACCAGTAATCCAGCTCGAAGATCTGTTCACCAGAGGAGATGTATTTCTGGCCCTGTCTGAAAGGCAGCTAGCTGACCGCATAGACATTGACTCACAACTCACAATCAACCCAGGAGGTATGCTATGATATCATACGCAGGAAGGAATCCATTTCCTTCCGAGTCATCAACCAACATGTCACATGATACCTGTCATATGGTCAAATACATCGCGCACTTCTCGGCATCACAGAGCTCAAGGTGGTGGACGCCTATCAACCACCAACGTCGGCAAGTGAGCAGAAAGATGACATTTCCCTCCCACCACTCCCAGATTCAAAGACCACTTACTGTGGAGCAGGAGCACGAACGCAACACAAATACATGTCAAGGTGAGGCCCAGAATGACAGGGTTACAGGTTATCAGCTTTGAAGTTCACAAGCTATCGTTGATCTGCAGCAGAATGCCTGTGAGGGTCAGGAAACACCCACTAATGGCGGAGGCCGTATCCAACAAGAAGAGGATAGAGGAGCTCTACAAGATGGTAACAAAGGGCAGACGAAGACCTTCTATGTTAGATGAGCTCAGGTAATAGCATGTAAACGGCTACACAGCAGGAAGTGATGGAAGGAACAGAGATTCAGGTGTGTACTATCAGCTCCTGAGAGGACGCATAGAAATCGTCAGCAACATTCTTTCAATAAAATCAACTCGTCAAAGAACAGCTTTTATTATCAGATCTGAATGATGCCAGTTGCCAGTTGCCAGTTTGGCTTAGTTATAAGTGCAGGCAATGACTAGAACTGCCGCAGTGCTGAGAATGGTGACAGTATTATGCAGGATGCGACGCAGGTGCCTGACAGGTGGTTGCCATGCTTTAGCTGGACTCACACATTGCCTTGTCATCTGCTTTGAGTGACACGATGGTGTTCAGCTTCTTGGCCCTGAGTTTGGCCCAGATACGATGGTCGTTCAGGGCAAAGATACTGGCAGCAGCTAGGGCGGCTCCCTCTGTACTCATCACCGTGGTACAGTTGAGACCTAAGTAAAAGCGGAGCCGATATCGAGTTACAACGATGCAGTGATGTATACGAGTTATACGGTAATGGTAGCCCCGAGAGTGTGAGCAGCAGGTTACCTGAGGGCATGCGCAGAGACGACCAGAGATCATGGGACGTCCAGTTGTCAGATGGAGGGGGACAGTTGATCACTGGGTAGACTGTGTTCCCAGAGGTGACAGGTCCGAGACCGTTACTGCGGCCAGCCACACCGATAAACACAGTAGGAACACCATCACCTGGTAGAGGGCAAAGATTCTAAGTTACCAGACAATTTACCAGGGAAGGCGGCTAGCTAGCAGAATACGTGCTAGGATGGTAGATACAGGATATCGGATGAATTGATAAGAGATACGGTGACAGGAAACCCCAGACAGACCTTCGTAATGGGAGATGATGCCCATTGTCTCCTCTGTGGCTTTGTGAGCGGACATGACGCGGCAGACAGCAGGCACACCGTACTTGTGGCACGAGGCAGCAATCTTCTTACACCAGTCTTTGTCAGAGGCGGATCCCATGATGATGACGGCCCGACACTTGGGTTCAGGCATCAGCAGCTGACAGATCACAGAGTCAGAGATGATTACAAGAGCACACAACTCCACTTCAGCAACACAGACAATTATAATGAAGAGGGAAAGGGAGAGGAGTGGGAGGGAGAGGGGGAGGGGAGGGAGAGGAGTGGGAGACGAGGGGAGGGGCAAGCAAAGGATATACCGGGAGGAGTGATAGAGGCGCCGGTCGGGAGTACAAGGTGATCTGCTAACTCACATCCAGCTTGTCGGCGATCCACTGGAAGTTACGCTTGACCTGCTGCAGAGCCTCTGGAGTGACGTCGGCCATGTCACGGTAGAACTGCTTGTCCTTCTGCAGACGTCGGTCGCCGAGCGGCCACAGCCTCCACGAGTCGGCGTCGATGATGTCAGCCAATACAATCTCACCTGTGTACAAACCACCACAATCACATAATACACTGCTGCTCAGACGAATGGGAGATGGAGGGAGGGAGGGCGTATAACTTACCATTAGCGTTCACTCCAAACTCAATCTTCATGTCTATGAGCGCGCAGTCAATGGAGGCCCAGGCTCTCTCCAGCACCTCAAACACACACTCGGACGTCTTTGACATCATCTCTACGTCAGACGCCGAGATCTTGATTCCTCCCACAGTTATCTCCGCGGCGATGACATCCTCCGTAGACCACTGGGGATCGCCCTTCTCATCATCCTGGCATCAGAATACACAGATGGACTTACTTACAACGGCACTGCCAGCCAACACCATCATATTTCAGAGTAGAAATTGCGGTTTCACTTCAACATTTAGAATGGTTTCACTTCAGCATTTAGAATGGTTTCACCCTTAGAGGAATATATAAACTAGAGACGCATCGCGTATACAGCGCTATAGGCCAATCGTATCCCAGTTAATTGTACAGGGGGGGGCAACGTTGCATCTCGTTATTAGTAAAGCCAAGCTGTTGGAACGTAACGTCTCGCCGGTGTACCTCTCCATTGTGTTCTATATGTTTCGCGACCGAATTAATGGGGACACAATTTGCCATTCATTGTGTCTCTAGTCTTGCTCTAAGGTTTACTTCAACATTTAAAGCTGGAGCACTCTAAAATTATTTTCTATTCAGGACTAACTGAGGAGATGACAGATCCATGAGTATAAGATGGCTACAGTAGTGACCAACAGTAGAATTCAAAGGCAAGAGCCAGGCTATAGGCAATGATAGCAGATCTCTATAGTAAGTCATATACTGTAGAACCTGATAGCGGTGGTCTAACTGCCGAAAATAGCTATCATTGGAATTCGCTATAGAAATTACGCCCATTATACCTTATATGGGAGTTGCCTTCCCATTCATTGGATCAATATCATTTTAATCTCTTGATGATTATGAAAGAAACACTAATGTTTCTGTCACTATCAAATCCAGTTCTACAGCATGTAGATTTCATAGATGCAATCAGACTCACTCTAAACCAAGGCTAGATAAACTTGATAGACTGAAGGTGATGGGGGGAGAATGTCAGGAGTACTGGCTGGAATACCCAGTGATACTAGTTCTGGTGGGTACTGAGGTTATGTTCCAAAGACAGAGCTGCTCCTACATGCAGCACAGCACGGGTATCAGATATCTGATAATACAGACACATGCGCTCTATGTTTGTGTGCAAATGTGCTGTGAGTACACGTGACCCCACATGTCTACAATCCATGACATGTGATGCAGGTGGTTTGGCTAGCAGAGCCACCCTTGCCACCACAGGGTTCCAGTACCAGCATACTGGTAGACAGAGAAATAGCCCTAATACCTTGTAGAAAGTCTCCCTCTTGATGGGTGTGAAGCGGTAGCCCTCCTTGACATGGTAGTTCCTCTTGAGGAAGGAACCGGTGGCTATGCGCCTCGTCACCCACTCTATTGGTATCATATCACACCTCTCAGCCAGGAACTCTCTCTCACTGATCTGACGGATGAAGTGATTCCTAACTCCTACAGAACAGACACCAGACATTAGCCACGATGCGATACCTCAGGCCAGACTGACATCCCAGAGGGAACAAAACACTAACCTGCATCAGTAAGCAAAGAGAAGACCTTCGTAGCTGTGCTGGTCGATATGGCAGCCTTCCCCTCTAGATTGTCAGACCTAAAATCGGCACAGGCAAAGTTAGAACAGAATCCGGAGAGGTTGGGGTGGTCTCGGCTGTCCTGTGTACAGCTTACAGGAGTGCCTGGAGAGCGAGGTGGCGATGCTGGTTGGTCGTATACACCTAGGTAGCTGGGCAGCTATGACTCACAGCTTGTTTTCAAGTGGTGATGGATTCAAAACAGCAACCACAATCAAGCCTACCGGCTTTAGCCGCCGCAGGAGAGACCACCAGCACAATTAGCTATGCAGCAAGCCAGCCAAAACAGATCCAACGGCTCGACCAAATCGTGATACCACTGCAGCCGGTCACGTACACCGAAACCCAGCAACGGCTGTTGGCAAACACGAGGAAATTATTACTTGGTGGCATTGTGAGCGGTTATCCTATCCTTGGAGTAGAGAATGCACTTAGCAGGGTCGCCTTGGACGGCGTAGACTAGCTTCGTCTTGCCCTCAGCCAACTGCTCTCCTCTGACGGGCTCAGAATGTCCATTCGGGGCCATGTTTTTTGTCTACAGTAAATGCATGTACAGCAATTATAACCCATGTACAATGCTTCAGCTTCTAAATCAACGTAAAACGTTCTATGAAGCTAACATACACAGAAGCAGAGGCACTACATTTATAATACATCTACTGGTTGTTAGATTTGTGCGAATAACGAGCCTACTCGCTCTTCATCCCTCGGCGACAGTTGAAGGGCACATGCGGCACCAAGAGCTGTATCTTGCTAAAACTTAGGTAACAGTACACGTATTTTAAATCTGTACGTTTAGTTCTCATACGAATACTTCAAATGTGCGTCGAAACTTAAACACTGAGGCTTGAAGAAAGCGTAAATAAAATACTTACCAGACGTAACCAAAGTAGTATGCAGAGAGGCGAGAGTACCGTTCGGTTCACAGCGTTCTCAGCTTTGAACTGGCTACCGAGCGCAAATGCCGAGCACGTGCAAGAATCGCTTTAGACCGAGTACTAGCTTAGTTCATCGCTGAAGCGGGTAGCCATTTTATTCTCGCATACATTCCTTTGACTAGGTCGCCCAAACCCGTTATCATGGAGCGCTAAGACTATAACTTCAAGGACCATGGATGCAGTGGTCGTACTATATTCGTATCTTATCTGTGAAAACGAATCCGTACATCTAAACAGCAGTCTGTAAAAATCGATATATTTCGTCATCAGCACAGCATAATGGTATGTATATAAGATTATACTCATGAGCATCCAGTACATCCTTCATCGTAGTTGGAGCAGCTTTGTGTTACCTCGTGGTTAGCATTGTTTCATGTTGGATAGCGGATTGGATTCAAGTTGATATCGACTTCTGTTATCTACAGCTCGTAGACCGACTCCGAGATTACCAGCCGCTTATCTTACAGCACAAACCACCACATTTCTCAAGATGTCTGTGATGCTAACTGCCACGAAAAATTCTTTGAGAAAGAAGTCAGCAAGGCCAACGAAAAGTGCAAAGAAGTGAGTTGACTGTGCTTTTTACTGCATGAATGGCATGGTTCGTTTCGTACTTCACTAGCCGTATGCTACTCCGACGATAGTTCACCAGATGCTGTGGGGCCTGACCTGCAATGTTATCAAATGTGGATCAAAGTGGATTTGTTCGGTATTATGATGGTAGCTCTAAAAGGATTTCATTTCATTTCATAGTTATGCGTACTGTAAATTGGAAAATGATTGCGAGAAAAAACAAATGCGTTAATTGTGATTTGCTGTAATCGCAAAAATACTTTCGCAATATTTTCTCTTTCAGTCAGTGAGTTATTTGAATTTGCATTTATTTTACAGCGCAAACAATTTTCAATTTGTAAAGTTCAGTCGAAATGGCAATTATCTTCCAGTCTACAGTATATGCCTTTCTCAATTCTATATTGTTGTCCGCCCTAATCTATTACATTGCGTGATTGTATGCATGGATAGACTGGTCACCCTGAACTGTTCTCAGAGTTTCCTCAGGTTTCGTGGTAGTTTTAGTCACATAATCTCCAGCTCAGCAATGGGAGTAATTTTTTCATCGGAGAACGTTGAAGTCCGTACAATGAGGTGAAACGTTTTGCTAGCTAGTTGACCTGCACGAGAAACGGTACTGGGGTGCCATAAGCATTGAATTCCCAATGAACATTGCTAAAGAGAATATGGATCAGTAAATGTGAATGACCACCAGCTCTCACTTATTTTCATGGAGAAGACTGGCCGAATTGCACCATGGTCTCAACAAGGACAGATAGTGTCGCTAACCATTCCCCTACATATTTTGTTATTCTACATCAACTTTCAAAGGACTGTACAACATTTTAGTCAATATCGAATCGATATTACGACAAAGAGTGCTATCAAATGTATGCTAACAATGCTGCTGGTGTGCATGGTAATCAATAAGCAGTCAGCGCAGTTGTTGGTGCTCACTGCAGCTGCCTCCCGAGAAGCCAGGCACTACGTCTGGTCCGCCATGAAAGAAAAATGTCTAGTACAATTCCTGGTCTGTGTTGAGTAAAATGTTGCTGCGCACCATTTTTTAGACGACCTGCCAAGCCATCCAACCCTTCCGGACCACACGTATCCGCACAGAATGTCAGGATGTGGCAGTGGACCATGGACGACACTCCTATGACGCTGGTGTTCAGTAAGTCTCACGAACCGTCTGTCTCGGCGAATACGGCGGCAATAAAAGCAGTAGATCCAGCGTGTGTAATATGTGCGTCTCTCTTCGCAGGGAAAGATACCATGGAGATATGGGTAAACGAGACGAAAGCAGAAGTCATGGTAAGAGTTGTCTCCCTTGATACAAACTTTGTAGCCACCTTGGCTCCACCACTTGTAAAGCTCTTAACCAATCAAGAGATGTCAACGACCTCCCGCCGCTAGTAGTAGTCATTTCTCTACAGTCTGAAATCATTGTTTGCCAGAGATAGTTGACAAAGCAAGTTTACAGCGAGTTCTAAAATCAATTGTCTAACTAAAGCAGGCTAGACCAGTGCCTAGAACAGCGGTAGGTTGCGTGTGTACTCTACTGGCAGCAGCTCTCTTGTTGACCAACTGACATCCGTTTTCCTTTTTTTAATCAAGCGAGCTATAATACCTAAATTGCTTCACAAACACAGGCTGTCTCACACTCCCGACCCCCTACACGCTGGGCAGAATGTAGAGCTGGAACTAAGGTTTGTCTGGTTCCGAAACAGCACAATGCTATGTAAAGGCCAGCAGCAAGAAAACGCTGTCATTGATGATAAAATCATACTGAGGCAAACTGAAGTCGGCTGTGTCGTGTGTTTGTAGGCCTACTGGGCATTAAGCGTGGGCTCATATTGACATCGCCCACTCTCTACTTTCATATCAAATACAAAACAGCTAGTTGTAAATTACTTCCCATTGCGCTATCTTCACACAGTCCACCTGTAAGGTACTTAGTTGCCGTGAAAACGTATATACCTTGCCAGGGGCATATATTGTAAGAATTTGATCAGTCTAACTTTCAGCGATTAACATTAAAAAGGTTTTGAAACTTGAGTGCACCCCTCTTCAGTACTGGGATTTTAAAGCTTTTGTTCTGGTTTGTTTGGCATCACCATTCATTTATTCATTGTTATTGGTACTTGGTAGCAGTGAACTGGGGTGTCGGAGATACTTTTTCGTACATACTTTTACTTAAAGCTTTACATTGTCAAACTCTGGAGCAGTCAAACAGAGTTCAACGTATGAATATACGCCTTCTCTTGCCGTCGGTCTACGATTAAAAGCAGTGTGGCTCACACCAACCCGTGCAGACGTCAATAGTCAAGACACCAGTACTATTTGTTGCTGCTGCAATGTTATTAGAAGAAGCATTAATTGCCCTTTGACACACAAAGATGGCATTGTCTGCTCTGAAATTAAATGATACTTGAAGCATGGACCCTGGTCGGAGGGAACAAATGAGTCGTGATGAGAATCTCGCAGATCGATGATTGGCAATGAATTATTAATACGGATGCACCAATGACTAGGGCTTGTTCGACACGCATTGCTCTGTAGCTACTGTAGACTGGAATTATTTTGCGCAGGAAAATATTTGCGAAAATGGCAGGAAACTTAGATGGGAAAATTTTTGCGATCGAAATTTTTTGCGATCATATTTTTGCGATTTTGAACATTTGCAAAAAAGTCGCAAAAGTATTTCGTCGCAAATAAATTCCAGTCTACAGTAGTTATATTTTCTTTATTTAAAGGGACTAGGAAGAGAGCATAGTAGTCAACGATATGAGATCAAATATAGCGTACGTTAGAATCTCCAAGCTCAAGAATTCCAACAGAATGTTTGTGCCGCCTTGTAGTCATGATATTCTATCACTAATCTACCACAGTGTACAATAGCCTGCCCAGGTCTACCTAAGAGCGCTTTCGAATAGGGGATGCAAGCCTAGCATACAAGGTTGGATGCGATCATAGAGCTAGAGCCGCAATGCTATTCGCTCGTGCTAGAGTAGAGTGAGCTTGCGCTATCGAATAGCATTGAGCCTCTAGCTCTATGATCGGCGTACAAGGCTTGATACGAGGCTCCCAACATGTATCTGAAAGCGCCTTAATAGCTAGGCTCTGTTCTTAAAGGTTGTATAGAAAGCTATGATGTAATCTTGCTAAAATCACCTCATAGTTTCGTGTACTAGCTATATGAACAGAGCCTAGCTATGAC
>ERZ1740065.2773-NODE-2773-length-10943-cov-16.837344_pt1 | contig 10943 bp, 15 predicted proteins | sample MGYA00581738_ERZ1740065 | MGnify/ENA primary metagenome ERZ1740065 (study PRJEB43018, sample SAMN04849749) | marine metagenome | isolation source: floating plastic debris | place: Pacific Ocean | collected 2008-09-01 | study: EMG produced TPA metagenomics...
TACATCATTATGAAGTCATAGTCAGAAAATGATGTCATAGCCTTCTATACCAACTCTACTAGTTGAAATAGCTATGAGGTAGACCTGGGTAGGCTATTGTACGCTATGGTAAATTAGAAATTGTCTCTTCACAACCCCTTTAACAATATCAAGCAGTGAGTGAAATTACCAGGCAAGTAATTAACTTCACAGCAGCAGATGACTATAGAGGACTAATTTCAAGCCATCTGTTCACCTAGAGTAAATGTTAGCATGTACGCTGCACTATGACTTATAGTAATCACCTGTTGTCTCTGCCATGATCACCAATCATCCAGATAGAGCCACCAACATTCACAGCCTCCGCAAACCAGTAACTGCCAATGTCAAGGCCAGATATGGTTTCCGAGTTGCTGACGGAAGTACGTGACAGGAGGAATGATAGTTCTTTGGTCACAAGATTCCACTTGCCCAGATTCGGTCTGCCATAGCTTCGGTCAGACACAATCGTTAGAAGACTGTTGGTCGTTACATCAAAGTACAATTTGTACGGGTATATCAAGGATGACTGCACTTCAACCTTGACCTCATCAGTATTGGTATCAATGGCTAAGATGGTGTAACTGTTACTCAAACTGAGATATACGGTTCGGCTTCCATCAAACGTTATGCCGTATCCGTTTGTGAATCTGACATCTCTGGTCCGATGGCCAGTGTAGACTGATGCACTTCTGTCTCCATAGAGACCAGCATACGTCTGTTCCTGCAGTGTCTCCATGTTGACCCCATTGATTGTGTCGTAAGTGGCAGCTAGAAGATGTGAAGAGTTTATGAAGGCCATCTGGTTCCTGAATCAAACACCGTAACGTCAATAGATGTGTGATTTGAGCAAGGAGGAGAAGGAGATAGCTCAATGGTAGAGTCTGCACCTCGAGACACGGAAGTGTTGTGAGGTTGTGGGTTCAAATCCCACTGCATTCATCCTGCTGAGACCTCGTGCCAAAGGTGTGCTCAGACCTGCCTAGAAACTGAAAGCAACCTGGCGCCGCATATCGCAGCCTCACCCTTAAGGCACTGTTATTTCTCAATGCGCAAGCACGTGAGGCAGCCTTGTAATGCTAACCTTTAGCCTAAGGAGCAATTCGAGGAGGACTTAAGCTTCCGCTACTTGTGTTACATACCCCCCCATCATTTGTTCATTCTGCCGGCTATCAAGGGCTACATGCGTGTAGCTAATGTCCTATGAGCGCTGGAAATGTAATGTATGCCACATCCCACTACTGATACACTTGGAAGCAGATATTGGAGTGACAGTAGCATTAGATTGGTGCAGTTCGATCTTCTTGTCTCAATAATGAATAATCAACTGTCACTGCTGTCAAGTACTGGTAGCAAGTGGGACACTGCTAAGTTCATGCTTGTTCTGAGTTTCCTAAGGCCTGGTTTCCATATAACAGCCACCTGCAGAGTGCAACCACACGGACCACCGGCGCAGCTTTAAAAGGAAGATATGAGTATGCTTGTCACAAACTGCAGCAAGCTTGTGCTACCCATGGCGCCTGCTTTATTTCGTTTCATTATTCCCTGTGCACGCTGTGGCTTTATTGGTGGCACCTGTGGAGCTATATGAAAACCATGCGAGTTTTTTAGTCTAATGTTCTATATCAAACTCATCCCACAGGAAGCAGAGAACCAATGAAGTTGCAATCCATAAGTACGCTAATTAACATTAGATATGGATAAGGCCACATTGTTTACTCTCCTGTCAATTGGCCACATATCATGTTCATTGGGGTTAATTGACTCCTAAGTGAAGTATTCTTCACGTACCCTGCAGCCTCATGTATGCGTGTGCATACATATTTGATCAAACTTTGATAGAACACGCATCTACGTGTAAGTACCTATGCTTATGTTAAAAAGTTGTTAACCAATAAGGGCTTTTGTTTCCCGTCAACATGAATTCATAAGGCACATATGCGCATATGCGGGTAAGTTCGGGCATGCGCGCGTATGTGTGGCATGCTCTCACTCATATGCCCTGACTTGCCTGCATATGCACATATGCACGCACATCAATGGGAGAATGAAAAAAGCTTCAATAGGTTCACATCAAATCTACCAGTCAGTTATTGGCGCATTTCTTGGTCTTCCTTCATCCTAGTTCAACAGACAGCAAAAATATATGTAGTTCATGTTATCATTTTCTCTGTATGCTTACTGTAAAAGTTGAAAACTTAGCTTGGGAAAGTATTTAGCAAATATAGCTATTTCAATGAAAACGTTGATGATAAATACAACTAAGTTTCTATCAGAGTTTTCACATCATGATAAAGTCTCGGAGTTGTCAATTCATAGTTAATGAAGACTTCACTGATGATTGTAGGCCCTTGACTTCATAGTTCATTTTTATTGGGTAGGCACCTCTACTCTATTTTTTTAATGGACTCCATTAAAAAATGCGGCTTTTGGCATTCTCCCGTTGATATCCGTGCATCAGCACGTGCGAGAGTGTGTGCGTGTGAGCGCAGATAGGCGTGGGAGTGCGCGAAAACCAACAGGAGTATGACAAAAACCAAAAACGCTAACATTTTTCTCGTTATTATGCTCATTAGGGGGGAAGGTTAAATATTTCTACAGTTATGCATGATTCCATTTCTGCAACATTTCCTGCTTGGTTTGATCATTCTATCGAATCAAATCTAAATCTAAATTAATCTATGCACCCCACCCCGGACATAGTAGTAGCATATCTACTGGTGCTTAGACAACTATACTTATTGCGCTTGAGGGCAGTTGAGGATAACAACCTTGACACAGGTAATGAAAAGGCATTCACAGATGTGACCGCCCCCTCTGGACTCATTCGGTGCAGCACAGTATTGGTGTCATACAGCAGCAGGTGCCCCGGCATGCTCTGGTCCTCTATCATCAGGTCGTAGTGTCTGCTGAGGGTCGATAGCTCTTCAATTGTAAACACCTGATCCTCCCTGTCATAAAACGTATGCCTGGTGCAAACAAAGATTCTGACAAAAACATCCTTAGCATGCTAGACAGTCTGTTGGTGAAACTAGAGCAGTAGTCATATATCTGACTAAACAACTTAAATTTTGTATATTCCGAGCATTGATATTTACCAAACAAATAATCAAACATTTTTAATACTATAAACGATTAACTTTACCAATAGGTGACATCGATAACTAATAGCATGTTCACTTACATGTACATGTATTATATACATGTACATGTATTATATACATATTTCAAACGATACAGAGGAAATTCTGATTGAACAAGTTTTTGCATTAGATGCGACGATTGAGATTGGGAGCCTACCATTGATTGATGGTCAGAGCAAAGACGGTGCCGGATAGCGAGAGAAGCAGGCAGGCTCTGATAATTCCACCAATACGCCTCCGAGAGCCCATGATCTTTCCAGCCTCACTCGACTCACTTGAATGACTGCTACACAGTCTCTGCAGGATATTTAGCTCTTGCACTGTTTAAATATCAGATAATCCCATTGTTTTATCGTTAAGTCTTTTTATTCTGTAGTTACATGGAGCCGCTCTATAGTGTAAACAAAACTCATCTGCTAATAGCAATTCACAACATCATGATGTTGGTTGCTGATTGCTTTTCAACTTGAAGTTGTTGCTAGCAAGCTGTATAGGAGCCGAAAGGTACAGTTGACACATCCGTTAGGTGTGTGTTGACTCTGGCCTTTTTATCAGTCCACATCACAGCGGGGACACCTGCCCATTATATACACTGACATCCGTCAGTCAGTGTTTGCACACCGTCAGACACCTGTCACCGTGACATTAGTAACGAATAACAGCCTTCAGCCTTTTGAAGTATGTTTTTTGTAAAACAGTGTGTCTTATTGATTTTGGTGTCTGCTTCATGCGCTTACAGAGAGATTCATGCTGCTCATAAGGGCAAAGGTACAAGTAAAGGCTATTGATCATCCAGCAATTATCCAGCCATTATCCAGCCCGTTATCCAGCCATTATCCAGCCATTATCCAGCCATAATCAAGCCAATAACAAGACCGATAACCAGCAATTATATGCCAGATAAAACAAGATGAACAATCATTATCAAAGTGAAACTACTCTGCAGTATGACTGTACAAAGATGCAAAATGGTTGCAAGTGGTTAATGGCTGAGGGATTGGAGCTGTTACGCGTAGGTGCTGCACTGGCCCACATATGTCTGAAAGTGAGTCAGCCAACAGATGAAGGTCTAAAGCAGTGCACTCGTGTCACAGTGTCACTCGGACTTTCATGGCGAGGTCTGTGTTCGGCATTTCTTCCTGCTTTTCTACTTTTGTAAATACACCCGTGTTACACCAACTTTTGTGGGCACGTTTTATGCTTTCGCTGCACTTACACCTGCTTTAGCTTAAGCTTAACGCCGGCGTTTACGAAACTGCGCCTGCCGATAGAAGAGTAAAAAATCCTCTATGTTCATACCAAGAAACAGAAGCCATTGTTAATGTGAATTTTAGCTCAATTAGTGACATAAATGAATGAAGCTTACTGGACGACCCCACAGACATGGAAACTTCAAAAATAGCCGAATGAATAACCAAATTTTTCAGCATTTCATCAGCCACACCAAGAAAAACTTGTTCAGCATTCATGTAGATGTAGCTCACACAGTAGCCAAAAACTAAGAGGGCAGACCAGTATTACACCTGCTATCCCAACATTCTCATCTGTTTCAAAGATTTTTTACTTGTTTTCCTTTGAATAGAAAGGTAAAATCTGCTCACATAGCAATTATTGCTCTTCTATAGTGATTCAGTCTACTTCTGTGCGAATAAATGAGACAACAAAAACTCAACGCATGACTGTTTCTTTATTGCATCATCATTCGTCTATTTTACAAAATAATTGGCAGACAAGAACAGCTGCCACGTCACTACACTCGACACGTCTCGACATGTCAACTACACTTTGCAGGAATCAACATTACGATATGATAACGTACAGGCAACACCCTACAGTATGGAAATTTACAAGTTATGCCAACAGTATCCACAATTGATAGTTGGGATACCTGAGTGCCTGAGTGCTGGTAGTTGAAAAATGGCAATGGAAAGATTTTGCAGCCAATGTGGGCTGAAAGGGTCAATGACACACATGCAGAAGGATTAGAAAGGACTAACCTAGTGCCATCCCTAACCCTTGTCTCAATTCGTGTCTATACGTTCATTAGATAGAGTTACCCATTCCCTTTCAAATGGACTTCGTCTCGAGGTTGAAGCTTGATTGGTGGGGGAGAGATGAAGGTTTACGTGAAGGCATATTTCACCTCTCTGTTATTGTTAACACGGTCAAAGGTTTTCTTACTTAATGTGGAATTTTTGATCATCTAGAGAAGCCACCTTTGAGTTGATTTTGTCAGCACTGGTCCCTGACACATCAATATATAGAGAGCCTCAATGAGCCTAATTCACTGTTTAAGCTTACACAAACCAATCATTATTGAGTGCAAACCTACATGTGTATATACAGTAACAAAATACATTTTGCTGCTAATACGATGGAAATACTTGAACTTATGGCACACTGTATCTGTTCCAGTAAGCAAACTCTCCTCCAGGACATGTTTCGGGTACTCCATGCATTCCTCTCAGCAGGCAGGTTTGGCTCCCAACATCATGGAAGTACCCTGCGCAAGTGTCCAACGCCATGCACTGAAGCATACACTTCCGAAGATCTGTCTCCTCATGTCTCTCCAAAACAAATCCACACGTCGTCAAATGGTCTTTCACAGCTCGGGACTTTGTAAATCCTGAGGAGACAGCGAGGTTCATCCACTCATCAGGGAAGAATTTAGAATTGCTGTTGGCCGCATGTATTTCATGTTTACCCCATTGGTTTTTGGTAGCGTTTAAGAATCATGCAGTTAAAAGTCATTAGCCAATGGCCAGCATTTAGTACTCTCCAGTCAGGATGTAAGGCCTGTGTTAAACCGGCTATATTCAGTGCTTAGCCTCTCTTCAATATGGCCACCAGCGGAGCACAACTGCAAGAATCAGGGGCCGCAGCTCGAGGCAAGTAGATATGAATTACATAATATACATTATTATGTATTACATATATATTTATATTATAAATTATATACATATGTCTCCCGCTGTGGCTACAAGCTTGCACTACTTATTGCGTCTGCAGTGTGTTGGGTCTTTATATCACCACTGCAGGATGCTGCAGCCTGATCTGCAGCACCTCCGGAGCTATACGAAAGCCAGACTTTAGACTGTTAAGGGCTTGGTTTTTGTCCAAGTTATTTCCTTGCACACTTGCTGCAGCTAACAATGGCACTTTCACGCCTCCCGGCCCATTTTTGCATGCTAGCAGGATAGTAAAAAACGTGAAGTCAACTATTCTGATCACCTAGGTAGGAAGAGTTTTTCAGCTCACATCAAACGTCACATTTCACTGTCTATCATGCAGTTAAATGTTTGGTATAATCACCTGAGCAGAGTCTGATCACACTGCATGACTCTTCCACTCTCTCTCCAGACGTAGGGTGCTCATAACAGACCGACCAATCATCTCTCCGGCTCGCTCTGACTGAAATCTTTAGATAGTTACTGACACATAGCCGTACTAACTGAGATCGAACACGATGAATGTACTAACCACGCAGTCTCTGCGCTACCGAATAGGACCCTGAACTGTTAGTTGCCCAGCTGAGTAGGTATATGTTACCACCGGCCATTGCAGATGCTTGGTGATTAATTTCTATTCTTGAATCCTTCTCGTCGCAGTAAAATGTCCCAAACGCCTCACCTGATGCAACATCTATCATGAACAAGCTGAAATTAGAAACAAAGCTGTTTCAATGCTGTTTAAAATTTGAAGCAAACTTCACAAAATGTTGTCAGTTTCAGTTCTGTTTTGTTTCAAATATGCCTAAAAAATTACTTTGTGATCGCTGGCATAACTTTGAACTTTGTTTATGACTTTTACCAGCAAATTTCCACGATTTTTTAAAGCATCTCCGAATAAATTATGATTGACAAATAGAACCGTGTCAAAAAGGTACAGCAGTTATTGTTCTACCCTTTGTATCATAACTTTGCCTGTTGTCATTCTCCTGTCGATATTCGCGCATCAGCATGTGCGGGAGTGTGCAGGAGTGAGTGCGGATAGGCACGGGAGTGAGAGCGAAAATCGACATGAGAATGGCTGAAACCATAAGTCAGCCGGGGTCACATATGTTGGACTCTTTCTGAAACTAGAAACATTCTCTGCAAAAAAATGGCATCAATTACTTTCAGTTTGGTCGAGAATTCTGCAGAACTCTTGAAGAAGACCCTGCAAAAAACCTGCCTTTCTCTAGCTTTTGTTTATGTACTGTAAACTAGAACTTATTTTTGAGGGATTTTGATTGCCAAATTTTGACAACACACAAAGTCGCGGAAACGCTATAATTGTACTCCATACCATATTGGTCTTCCGTACTTTTGTGTGCAATAATGTCTTGAAAGTCGAGCCGTGCCGATATTGAGGTGTTCAAAACTTGCACAGGTGCAAGTTAAGTGCGCACATGACGCCAGAACTTAGGCTAGAACAGTGAATATGTAACGGCAGAATACGCTTAGAGAGAATCTCCAGGAGAATCTTACCAAGTCACAATGACATTGAAAGATTAGCTTTTTGTGACCGAGTCAATCTGAATATGCTTTGTTCAAATATTTTGTGATCCTTGTCAGTAAGAGTCTTCAGTTTTGTGTTATAAGTTTACTAGGCGCTTCAAAATATGCATTTCAAGTCACAATGCCAGGTGGATCATGAAAATCTATTGAGCATTTTTTTTGAAGGTTAATTATCCTATCGGTCGGAGCAGTGAAAAAACCAGCTGCATGTATTTCATACAGATATATACATATATATATATTACATACATATGTGATATACAGCACTCATTCAAAGTTGATAACCTAGCCTGTTTTTTTTTCAAAACAGTTTTTTCTGCTTGATAGTATTAGCAGGCAATTGGCTGAACTCGCAGTGGCCAGAGCTACACTGCTGCTATCCGAACACCTATTTCAACGGAATCAGGGCAAATCATGGAAAAATGGCAATAAGAATGCTAACCAACTGATCAGGCTGCGTCCAAGGAGCTGGTAGTGGAAATGACATTTGACAACAGGTCAAGAGCATGAGAAACATGGATGAATAGAGCGCTACTCTTCCTTTTTTCCTGTGGTCATCAAATGTACTAGTAACCAGATCGTAGTGTAGTGGAGTTTTCATACTGCCCAAGCCTAACTTTTACTTGTCTCACTCTATTTGCACATACATGAACTCCAGAACGTAGCTTAGAATCACTCACAGAGAATTCTGAAAGTTTGAATCCTTGAGGATAGGTCTCTCTGAGGGGGAGACCTCTCCCAAACCCGCCCTGGTTTCTCTTTGACTATAACTCCACCTGGAACTCCACTTATATTCACTGTGTTTTTGCGCTCCGTATGCTGTCCTGGGAGCAGCATTACGTTTTTCATTCTCCTGTTTATTTTTGCGCTCACTCCCACACCTATCCGCGCTCACTCCCGCTCACTCCCGCTCCTATCTGCGCTAACTCCCACTTACTCCCGCAGGTGCTGATGCACGAATACCTACGGGAGAACGACAAAAGTCTTTGAAATGAAGGGTACAGTCAGTGGAGAAAGCTTTTGCAAAATTCAACATCTACTGAAGTATTTCAAAGGTTTATGGATTTGTTTTAGTATCGCTCTTAGACAGCTTATTTCTTTGGAAGGAGTTATACACGGCTGCATGCACAATAACAGTGAATCAGATTTTGGTATGAAAATGCACTAGTTTTATAAGGTCTCCCCTTCTATAATTAGGTAGTATATCATCACAATTGTACTTCCATCTCACACACTACTACCAGAATAGAAGCAATCACCTGTCATAGTGGCCAACCATCCATACAGAGTCATCAATGTGTAAAACCCCAGTGTGCCAGTGATTCCGAATTTCAAGGTTGAAAATGGTGGTAGATCTGCTGACAGAAGTGCGGGACAGAAGGAACGACAGTTCTCTTGTCACAAGATTCCACTTGCCAAGATTCAATCTTCTGTAGGTTGAGTCGTATAAAATCATTAGAAGACTGCTGGTTACTGCGTCAAAGCAGATTTTTTAAGGCTGTATAGATGATGACTGTACTGCAACCTTGACCTCATCTGTACAGATATGTAGGACTAAGATCGATCGGTTGTAATAAAGACTAAGGTAGAAGGTTTGATGGCCGTCAAATGTCATGCCGTATGCGTAATCGAGTCTGACGTCCCTTATCCGGTGTCCAGTGTAGACGGAGGTGTTACTGTATTCATTGATACCGGCGTATATCTGCTCCTGGAATTTTTCCATGTCGAGTTCAATGACGATATCGAGAGCGGCAAAGAGGAGGCGGGAAGAGTTAATAAACGCCATCTGGTACCTGCATCTACTTATCCATCAACAAAAAACAGCCTGCAGAGATCGGTCATTCCCACCAACACGCTGGCTGATGAAAACTGTTCACTTTCCTTCTTCGTATCTACAATCACAGATCGGTTTGCATAAATAAGAAGCCACCGTTCCATTCTTCACTGTCATTGGGATGTGTGGAAATAAGAAATCTTAAAACATAGTGTGATGTTCTAATGCCATTCAGCTACCATGAACTGGAAACGATTCCCTAATTTAGGGCCAAAATTGCCAATGTTGGTTTTCGATGTTCTCCTGTGTCTCACCGGCCGTCACTCACCTGAACTCTAATATGACAAAATCTTAGCTGTAGGGATAAGGATATTGATATATGAGTTCAGAAAAAACAGAATCTCCAGTATTTTAAGCCTGACAGATTTAAAATTACACCAGTTATAGATAAACCAGTTAGAATTGTAGCAGGTAACGTCATATAGTTGGGTAACTTACAAGCTCAATGGCTTGAGAAAGATTATCAGGAATTCCCAAAAATTTCCTGGTGTTCCAAAAAGCAGCAGCTTGAGTGAGGCGCTCTCTTCTGCCTACAGAGTTAGACCTTCCAGTAGATATAACATAATATATCTAAACTCATAGTAATACTCTATGTCTGTGAAATTCATACCTGAACTTGTCATATGACGAGTGATGAGGCCAAAACGGGAGAGATAGCTATTCGCCTGCTCCGTAGTTTCTCCAGTGGATTCGCCTGCACCGGAAGTCACTTTTCCACTCCACTTCATCTGTACATAGAATTGAACACTGTCAGGACCAATTTGTATGCCAAGTTAACAAAATTTCTAAGAAACGTATTGAGTGTTCTACCTGACAATACCATGAGTGAGCCTTAGCGTGCATTACTGAGAGGAAACTCTTCTGATTGACAGACATCTCTGGGTACGACCTTGCTAACCAAGGCCAGTAGCGGCACACTGTATCCATGGCTATAAATTTTGCGCCAGGGAACTCTTTCTATAAAAGTGTACGAGCACAGAGAGGTACAATGCTGATTGTGGAATGCATGTTCAAACATTTCATTGGAAAAAACAACTTACTTGTAACAGATACGGATACCCGTAGATTTCACCTCGATGCATATCTAATGCTTTCAATGTGAGTGAGTGTTGACTGGTCAAAAGCATGACAACGGTTTGGTCCTTCTTGGAGTGAAACGTGCCCTAAGTTTTGCGGCCTTCCATACAGAGTCACCACATGAATTGATGACATCCTAAATGTATAATACAAATTTATATATGCATTTTCCACAACTAAAATGAGACTGGAATTACAAGTAACATTAGGAAATTTGACATGAACGTGTGAATACTTTTCATGAATCTAATTGAAAGGGTGTTTGCATATTTCTGAGCAGCGTAAGAGAGAATCAGTCAAACTAGACAATGCTAGCTAGAAATTTTTATTCAATAGCACACATTTTATTAGGCTATTTATCAATACTTACCA
>ERZ1740065.2774-NODE-2774-length-10942-cov-12.734362_pt1 | contig 10942 bp, 11 predicted proteins | sample MGYA00581738_ERZ1740065 | MGnify/ENA primary metagenome ERZ1740065 (study PRJEB43018, sample SAMN04849749) | marine metagenome | isolation source: floating plastic debris | place: Pacific Ocean | collected 2008-09-01 | study: EMG produced TPA metagenomics...
CCCCCCCTCCCCCCCCCCCCCCCCCCCCCTCCCTCCCCCCCCCCCCCCCCCCCCCTCTGAGGGGAGAGAGAAAGAGCGAGAGAGACTCGATCTCTACCCGTGCCGGTATGATGGGGTTAGAACCAGTTAGGAATACTGAAGACCAATACAATATAAATGCACGAAGATTCGTGTGCATGATAACAGCAGGCGGGCCATAAGAAACTACATCCATACTTATCAGTGTAGCCATTCAAAGGTTAGTACAGTATAACACCGTGAGAACAAACCTTGAACGGCATAATTACTATAGCCACTTCTACTTTCAGCCGACATTATACATCAGTGACCACCAACAACGATAGAAGAGCAAAAAATATGGTTCTATCGAAGACGTTCCATCTCTTCGGAGTGGACGGCAGCTGTCTCGGTAGCGATGATTTTCGACGACGTCAAGGACGTGAAAATGCAGGAATAGTTGGTATCAGATCTCTCCTTCCAAAATCATGTCCAATAGTTCGAGTGCGGATCGATCGAGATACAAGACCACACGTATATATATCGCTGCGATATTTTAGAGCTACGCAAGACATGCTAACCCTGGACGAAAACACTAGCAAAAGATACCGAACGGCGAAAGAGGAGTTGTCTTCTTTCTATACTATATTACACTCGCGAGTGTAGAAGGTTTCTGCTAGTACGAGTACGCTGTACTATCAGAGACCCAACTCTGGTAGCTTTAGTTGACTTGATACAACATATAGCACACACATACAAGCATACACGCATACACTTACACACATACATAGCCCTGTATTCGCATGGATAGCACATATTAACATACTATTATACTACTCATGTTAGTTACACTGAAAGTGAAAATTCTGCATCACATTGTTAAGCAATGTGACCTTCTAGCCAGCAGCGCGACCTTATAGGCCAGAGATGTACTTTCACAATAGTAGAGCCTAGAGCCAGTGCTTTCTAGAGTACGCCTATTACCTAAACTCCCCTCAAAGATGGCTTTCTACAAATAAAAGAATCGAAAAAGAACTAGCTATAATAATTATAAGCTGGTGTGTCGACAAAACTGGAACCAGGGAGATGCTGTAACAGAGGAGAAAATGCAACACCATTAGCTCATTGACTCATGTATTGGCAATAAAGATAGTAAAAACCAGTAATGGGTGATGAATATTCAATATAGTTATCTCAATGTTTAAATGCTTAGTTTAATGTGACATCAAATATCAATAAAAATAGCCATATGCACCCCCAGAGATCTGAGGAGTTTTGATTCAACAGCACAGATTACAATTGACTCAAGTAAGACAGTATTATTGTGGTCATATTATCAAAATCTCTCCAACACCGATATTCCTCAATACATGAGTGAAATGAACCCACGAAACGGCAATGTGATAATGACTATTCGGCATCACTTTCAGGTACCCAAACCATCCTTAATCATAGTCATCCAGATCAAAATCCTCAGCTTCTTCTTCATATGCCTCCAGCAGCTGAAGGTCTACTTGGTAGCGCAATATCCCTACAACACAAACAGTAAACGTTACACTCATTGATCATTATCAGTCAATCCAGATTGGATTTCAAACCTATCCAGCAAATATCACTTTGAACATAATCCCGACATGAGGATAGGTGGTAACAAGAGTTGTCTTCTCATAGAGAATGAGACGTGCCGCCGTGTCCCCTCCTTGAAATATTCAAACATGAAATAGCAGTCTCCTTACCTCCGATGCCACCGAAACCCTTGACAAACTGCGCTCCTTCCTGCGATCTATCGGTGATGATCTCAAGCGTAGCACCAAACTCTTTGTAATGGTTGGCAAACCACTCGAGGAGAGGCATGCTATCAATGACCTCCAACTCCACACCAGTCTGTAACAGAGGAAATTATGTAACTTCCCACCTTACAGTGGGTCCAGTGACATGATAAGTAACTGGTCGATAAGTCGAAGCAAGCTGGTGTTACATCACTCGATGGATGATCCAATCTGGCTGATGCAGAGGTATATTGTCTCATGGTTGAGAAGCTTCGAGTAGGAGGATATGTCAGCAAGCAAACACCTTTTTGCACACACCATGCTGTGTCTAATAGAAATGTTTTCCTCTCCAACACTGGGAGCACAGCTCTGCACGCTGTCTGATGCACACTACTACTGTAGAACAGTCTAATCATTACACAAATAGCGATGGAAAATCGTTGCTACCATTGGATTACGCTATGGAAAACTAGGCCCATTATAACTTTGAATTTTGGGATCGCTATCCGTATGATCGCTATGATTTTGATTTACTTATGAGTTTGAAGGAATGCTACAGTATATAGCTTGATTGGGAGAGGCCGGCCCACACTGGGGAAAAAGCAAACCTGCTGCAGCAGTAGCTAGCGAAGCTACCGCCAAGATCAACCATTCGACTCGTCTACCTATGATTGGTCGAACCTATGATTGGTCGAACCGTCGACTTGCATAGGATCCTACTTACGATAGTGTATTTTCTCAGACCAGAAAGCATAGTAAACCTATGGAAAGCATGATTTTCTCAGCAGTTTAGTTGGGTATGTTGTTGCTATCTAGATTTCCTCGGAAAACAATTTCTGCCAGCATCATCTTGTATCATTGTTATTTATATCGTCAGACAGGCTATTTATTTTCTTCTATGGAGATCCTATGCTTGTATTGTATTTGGCTTATGGAAGAGTAGCTTTTACAGCAATCAACACAGTAGCTGAAAGCCTAACTTCATGACTCAGATTATTTTGCCGCCTCCAGTGTACCTCCAAAATTTGCCGCGCTGCCTACTTTGTCTCCAGTGTGGGCCGGCCTTTCCACTAAATGCCTATTGACAGTCATTACTAACCATAATTAGACATCCATCTTTGATTATTCAGCAATGAACTGGTAGAAAACAATAAATGCCAGATTATGATGTGAACCCACCTCTTTATCAATGAAGTTTGTTTTGTCTTTCTCTTGATCCGGCTTCAGGAATAGCATCTTGTCAGCTAGAGAATAAAGATTGATGGATCATATGCAAGCGAGAGCTGGAATAAACGGATGTATCCTTATCCTTTGAAACAGGGAAATACCTCCCAATTGTTCAATTACTAGGATTTGCTCTTCCAATAGTTGGTGTATTTGGATACTGGGTGACATGTCTATAGCAGTCAGAGGCACACAGTACGCCATAAACCCATACATACCATCAGTGGAGTGGTCTCTTATGACGTAGCGGGTCACTTCGAGGTTCTCCCAGACGATAAGAATCTCGACAGCACCCATGTCCAAGGCTTTGAGAGTGTCATTGACACCAAAACAGTATCGACCAGTGTCTTGGGAAATCTCATCAAAATATTTTCCTGCAATAGAGTTCAAAGATGAAGAGAGAGATACATTGTATAGCTTCAGAGTAATGGTAAGTTTGTGAAGCTTTCATTTTCTTTTGAAGTCAAAGCCAAATGCCACAGCTACATGCAACTAACATAGTATGTGTTAACTCTGGCCTTACACACATGGAATGGACGGCACTACTCTCCCTCGACCCTTCCTACCAGGACCCTGGGAGCTTGAGAAGGGGTAGGGGGGTTAGTATCTCATAGCCTGTGAGGTGGCCAAGGAACTCAAGCACAGGCCTCTGATGGCAACCAAAAATCTTGACACTTTCCCATGTGTGTGGCTGCTATGTGCCGATCTAAGCAGACGGATACAGTGGGGGAGAGTAGTAAAACTCAGTGACAAGAATAATCACCTATTAGTCGCTTCTCTTGGATAAACTTGACATTGGACAGGGCATCAGCAGAGAGCTCGATAGCCTGATTGAAGCCGTTCTCACCTCCATATGACACATCAACAATCTTGAGTATTTTGGCTTGAAGCCGCTGGAGGATAGAAGAAGATTGATGAATGGGAGCCTTGATTTCATGGTGTATTGTAGACCTATTGAATCCAGAGGTCAGGCCAGAGTTTGAGATATAGAGACATCTCACAAAGGACCAGTATTTCTATTTCACCACCTTTGCTAGTGGAGCCTCATTGAGATTTCATAAAGCATCACATGTACCGCTAATGACGATCTCTTAGAGGCTACATTGAAGTTGGATTACAGTACAGGAAGTGATATTTATGCTGAGAGATGCATGGATTGCATATGGAGGCAGCCATTTATTTTTTTGAGTTTTGTGTATATTTTTACTGCCTACCAGTCAGAGGTGATTACTCACTGCTGCCTTACCATTACTAGTAAGGGGCACTGCCCAATCTCTGGGGAGAGAAGGGGGGAGGCTTTAACTGCGCCTCATATCCTAGCATACAGATATCACGTTTTTGTATCAGCCCTTGCAAATAATCAGCCATTGACTTTCATCAATAATGAGCTATCAGAGCGCTGGATATGATATCAATTTATAGTGTGCAAGAATATCACAAACGATTGATAGGACAATCATATCCAACACACACTGTAGTCCTGTCCGCAGAAAGTTCTAGTCCCACAATTCCCGATCGAATTAAGGGGTTTCTTCGCTATTGAAATATGAATTGCTGCTGCCTAAACCTGTGCTTAGAATATTTTACTCACCGAAGTGGAAACAGTATAGAAATTCACTGGAAATACTCATGTATCATAAAGTATCGCTCTAACTGGAATCGCCATTGACACAGATCGGAAGAGGAAAACTCCTTAAACAGATCTAACTGCTAACTACGACTATTATCACCAATCATTATATCATATTTTTAAAACTTGAATTGTCGAGCAATCAGTGCCAATGCTTACTAGAACAAGAGAAGACAGTACGAATGATGCGGCACACAGCACATGTACTGACGGCGAATTGTTTCTGACAGGACCTGTCTAATGCACGCCATTCCAAACAGCTCACCTGATCAAACATGTCCGATTGGCTAAGTTCAGTCTTGAAATCAGCGGAGCCAGCGAGTACAAGGCCAGACACATTCGGCCGATCGTTGGTGATGAACATCTGCACAGCTGTTTCAGCCACTTTCCTCACGTAGTTGTGTCTCTTTTCCAGACGGAGACGAGCAAAACGAAGGGCTGATTGACCACCTCGACCTATAATCGGATGGCGATACAGAATGAACTCACGCTTGCCATGCAGAATACTCGAGTAAATGTGAAGATTGTTACCGTGTTTCTTGGGTAGATCAACAGTGAACTTGTGCATGACATCTCTAGTATTGCCAGAGAGCGTACCAAACAGAGCTCCGTTTCCATCCATAACTATGAAGCCAAACTTGTTGTCATCTTCCAACAGGGCGTTCAGAGCCTGAAATGGTCGTGGCATTATAGTCGTGGCATTATAGTCGTATAGCGGAATGAGTTCCATCATATCTATTACTATACCTCAGTATGGAACTTGTTGTCACATAAATACAAAGATGTGTTGATTGGTCTGAATGGTTCAAAGTCAATGTTAACCTTCTTCTCCTTTCCTTCATCAGTAACAATGGTTCCGCAATACACAACAAGGCCATTAGGAGGCACTATAAAGAGCATGAGAATTAGTATAGAAGACTATTTAAATTTGCCTACATGTAATAAGTTATAAATATGCAATGTAGAGACGGAAGATAAATACGGACATATAATGAGGAAGTTAAAACTGTGGTCTCACTATTGCATATGAGACACAAATCAGATACAAAGCAGATACAGCACCGTCAATGTGTGTTCATTGTCAACTCATGACCCGCAGATGATCTGGTGAGGGCATTAGGCTCATCTCTAAACAGAACAGTTTGTCATATCATGCCCTTAATCAGTTGAAATGCAGGCGGTTTCAACCTTGATACCTTGAACCTTGAGATATTCGGAAGACTATGAAAACTTATAAATCTCAAGTTTGAAGCATTTCACAACCAATGCATTACAATTATTGGCAGAAGAAGCTTTACTTCTTTTTATGGCATTCAGAATTCACCTTTGTTGTAAAGCTTCAGTCGTTGTTGGACAGATGTGATGGCACCTAACACAGACAAACGATTCACTCTACTCTTGATATTCGACGCAGTGCCATACTCATCAGCTAACATTCGGCTGATTCGAGATACCTGGTCTTTTGGTGGAATGATAAGCGATATCATACTTGTTCCATTTCTAAAGAGATTAAAACACGACATCGATTATACAATCTAGTCAGAAGTAAAGTTCATAGTAAGTAATAGTATGTAATATCATCGTGTCTTACCCGCGTGCTGCCTCCAAGCTTTTTATGAGCTTTTTGATCTTCCATATCTCAACATTCTTGTCAGCGGCATTAGGTTCACCCTGTAGGCCGTTTTGTGTAGCATGAATCGTTGCCAATTCAGCAGACATACTTTCGAGCGAGCTTTTAGCCTTTCTTGAGACGACACATGAAACTTATGCAGTGTCTACAACTGTTTAAAAGAAATTTACCATGACGAAGCCAATGATATGTGAATACGAAGTGGTGAATGATGATGACATGTGGCAACTTTTAGCTCAATTAGAATAAGGACAGTGAAAATTCTTATGAAGTTGTAGGATTCTTCATACGAGTTAGTAATGAAGTCGCGTACTAAGATCTGTAGGAATGATGACAAACGAACCTAAGAACGAAGACTTTTCTTCTACAATCAATTGATTCACACCGACGGACATGTGAATGGCGACCTGGCAAGAGGACTGAAAGAAGACTTTTTATTGGTCATAGACTGACAAACCATAATAGTTCTAACATTATTCGTTCTATTCTACCAATAATAAGCTGTCTTACAATAGCGGATATTGTAGCCCCAACATATGGCATATAATGGTGCACTTTGAACTTTGTCTTATAAATATAACAAAATAATTTTTGATGCCTTATTTTTCGGACTATTAAACTTATCTCGGTTTTGATTGGTTGAAAGACACAGTGGTGCAATTTTAGGTTAAGGTCATAACCTAAGTTCTTATTTGTTTCAACCTCAGAACGTCTACTACAATTCAATTGTATATAACATGAGTCAAAAATCATAAGGAACTTAGCCTCGCACCCGAAACATGTAGCTAGGAGACAACGGACACTTGACCACACAATACGAATGACGAGAAAAACTATCAGCCTTTCCCCATTTTGATAAAAAGAAAGAGGTGATATACACTATTTAAGCTCTTCATGCTGCTTGTTTTTAGGCATTTATCTTGATACCATAAATTGTAGTGTATGGATCAATCTTTCTCACGCTGGTAGTGATTTATAAAGTTATCCTTTGAATGCAGTTGGTACCACCTGACATCCCAGTCGCGAAAAATGACAGAAAGAGAGCTTGCAAAAGAAAAAGCAGCCAGGCTGTTGAAAAAGAGAGGTAGCCAGTCAACCATAAATAGTGAAGGCATCCAGACAAGAGGGGCTGATCATTCAAACCACCACCACAAGTATCAGGGGTATGAAACAATTCATGTAGATGACTTTAGATTGAGGAATTGAACTTCCGTTTGATTGCATTTTACACTGTTTAAGGTCTATGAGCACAGTCTCACATCAAGATGAGCCTCACCACGAAGACATGAAAATACACATGAAGTTTGAAAATACCTACCAGCTCACGGCTATGAAAAAGTTTCCTGAGTCTGCAATCACTGATATCCTACGCGATGTGCTGGATAGTTATCTAGCTGATGAGAAATATGAGCCTGAAATGTGTCGAAAACTATCAAAAACACTATCAGAAGTGAGTTGGTCTATTCTCATAAAATTACTGTCATAGTGGTTGATGCATATAACTTGCATTTGGTTTGACTGCAGGTTATCCGATCAAGGGTCAAAGAGCTACAAATTCCAAGGTTTAAAGTGATTACTCTTATAACTATCGGCTCTGTGAATGGACAAGGGATGACTGTTGGAAGTCGATGTCTTTGGGATGCAAGTGTTGACACGCACTCAAGCTATGAGTTCAAAAATAAGCACCTTTTTGCTGTTGGTATAGTGTATGGAGTCTACGCTGAATAGCTGTGTGAGAAGGTGTGGGTGCAATGATGTGACCAACACTATTCACCTGCAATGGAATCACTAATCAAGCCCTAGTCAACTTATATGGGCTACATAATTATGAAATCTCAGACTAGCTTTCATTTTATTTGTATCTTCTCTTTTTATATTTTTTTGCTTATGATCAGTCAATTCTTTCATAGAACAGTCAGCACAGTCAGCTTCTTTTCCAATCTTAGTTAATTTATACAATAAACTGTAATTACAAACAGTTTGCTTTAGTAAACCCACTACACAGTCAACAGGGTTGTTGTGAAGTGGAAACTTCATGCGCCCTTCGAGTTCAGTTCCCACCAGTCTAGTCCAGATGCAGCAGTGAACCTGAATTCAATTTTTTTAGATAATGATACTGCTAATTCAACAACCTTTTCTCACACCAAATTCTAGTGAACATGATAATGAGGTACAAAATATGATGATTTATATATCAGTGAAAGTCAGACCAACATTTTTAAGACAGAGGCACAGGCACATGGATGGAGCTCAGGAACTAGAGTGCATCTCAATCCAAGGCAATCCAAGGCAATCTAAGGCAATCCTTCAGAGATTCTCATAAAGTCAGAATCTCAGGAATCAACAGACAGCCACGGATTACGTTACATCAGCACAAATCTGATGTTCTTATCCACGGCGTCAAACTGTCATCGCTCTGATAAAGACGAGAAGCTACATCATACATGCATGATATTATATAGCATACATTTACTTTAGTTGTCTGTCATCAATGCAGCATTTACCAAGCTGCTGGTCAGGAAAAGATGCATTCATGGCTGAACCAAGAGTTAAAAGTTATTAAGATACCATTGAGACCACATCACGGCATTCATTAATTCATCAGAGAGTCTAGTGGAGAAAAGAAGTATTGTGTGAAAAGCCATGCATGAATCGTTTAGCGTGATTGCGCTTTCACTACCAAGACTGGTGTTGTTATGAATCCAGAATGATGTGTAGGCTGCCGTTGTGTAGAGTACTATCTTTGTTATATGAATGAATTATTGATGGCTCTTTCTTTATTGAAAGTAATTGTACTCTAAGAAGAAGCATCAATATTTTATCATATTGAATTTCCCCTGGCAATCAGAGATATAATACGCTACCAACTGCAGACCTGTTAGGTTCAGCACAAGCTGACAAGCTGCTATTGACATGGCAGAGAGAACTCTCCTACTCTTCTTGCTGCTGGTAGGGGCACCAGCAAAGAATCTCTCTGTTTCATATAGCATTGGAGTCTTCACAAACATAGATGGACCATCAGTGCAGTGAGTTATTCAACCAACCATCTTTCTTCCTCGTTCACGCAGTGCTGGCAACCATGATGTTTATCATCCAGTGAGGTGAATCTCATGAACGAGCTAGCAGCGACGGTGGATGAAGTGGACATTGTGTGGATACGATCAGGGAACAGTACACACAGTACAACTGTTAGACTGACGAAGGCGCTGTCTACCCATGAACTGGATGCTATAGTTGGCTCTTCTGGCCGATGTACTATTCAGCTTGAACTCGCTGCTGCATGGGCTATCCCAGTGTTCACCTCGGTCAGTGCCATTCTGCCATGCTGACTCAGGCACCCTGTTCCTGATGATTGCATGGTAAATAACATTCTAGACCTGTCCGTCTGAGGAGCTGGTACAGCTGAGGGAGCACCCACTCCGCTACAGCACACATATTAGACTAGACGTGACACCCTATGTCCTTGTGTCATACATCCAGGCATTAGAGCAGCAAAGACACCTACTAACCAATTTGACAGCAGACTTGGGAAGAGTCAAAACTCATTCCTATGCTATCACAGCAACAGACAATAAGTACAGCGATATAGTGATCTCCATTGCCGGTATATTGGTGGGGCTGGGAGTTCAACTAGAGATCTGTGATGATGGCTGCGATCGTACATCATCAGGTTTGTTAACAAATCCAGTCAGGCTCAGCGGCTAGCTGCCAGTATTAATCAATGCTATGAATACTGAAACTCATTTACACCGGTCAGCCATGTTTCAGAGTGCCTCATAGTATATGGAGTGGAGGCGAATGACTTTGAGACGTGGCTCGTTAATCACGACACGGCCAGATTCCCTCACCAGATTGTGTTTGTTAGCGAACGTGTCCTTAACATAAATAAGTGTAAGCTGCCGTCCTGATGTACATACATCTCTATATATCACTTGTAAATCACTTAATCAGATGCTTCTACTTCAGTGGGTGACATGGTGAGTCAGCTGAATAAAGGCCATCTCAACATAGCAGCTCTGCAACCAATATATTCAGGACAGGTAGGTATAGTATACATATACTCACAGTACCTTCCTCATCGGAGACCAATCACCTGTCATATCATTTCGCTCATTGTAGGATGTGACAGAATCAATGTTTGGTACAGCTATTACTGTCTTCCTACAGCTAGCACGCAGTGTACCTACTGATGCACCAAGTAAAAAACGCCTCCGAGTTCTAAAATCCTTGACAGGAAACTGCATTCAATGTAATTTCCATGTCTATTTATGAACGCTGCCGTATACATTCCAAGTATCTCTACTCAGCTCTCGTGATGTTTTTCAGCAGTACGATCCCAAAAGAGAGTATGCTTTGATGATATCAATTGGATGGTTCCAGACTTCCAGATATGGACATTGTCAAACAGACTGGGCTGTATACCACCAGATGACAATGTAATCACAGATAGGGTACGGCTCACTGCGACAGTCAGAAGAAGAAATGGAACTTGGGTATACATTAGTGCTGTGAGATGAAGTGACTCTACCATGAGATTGTGTAGCTGCACCTTCTATGTTTCTCTATAACAGGCTGTAGATAAGGAGCAGTGTCACACAGGAGAGGATGGAAGTGCTGGAGATAGTATTATAACCTACAGCGAACTGCAGTGTAAGCTCCCAACCAACCACCCACAAATAAGAAGAGCCTAGT
>ERZ1740065.2775-NODE-2775-length-10939-cov-15.219864_pt1 | contig 10939 bp, 5 predicted proteins | sample MGYA00581738_ERZ1740065 | MGnify/ENA primary metagenome ERZ1740065 (study PRJEB43018, sample SAMN04849749) | marine metagenome | isolation source: floating plastic debris | place: Pacific Ocean | collected 2008-09-01 | study: EMG produced TPA metagenomics...
CCCAGAGTTTTTCATGCTGGAAATGCACTATGACAATCCTCAACACCTGAAAGGTCAGCAAATTGTATTCTTTCGTTTGTCAAAGAGTATTAATTTGTGAGTTTACTTGTTTGATTCTCTACCTCTAATGATAGTATCTCTGTTTATATATGTATATGGATCACCATTTGTCACCAACACATAGTTTCACAGTACCTACTCCCCTTGTACCATTTCACATCTTCATTATCAGGTATGGTGGATTCATCAGGCCACAGGATTCACTTCACTCCGACGTTGAGGAAATATGACGTAGACATGGTGATGGTGGGTACAATCATGGGTATCTTCGTACCTCCAAGAACTCCAGAATTCACAGTCACCGGTTTCTGTGATGGAAGCTGCAGCCAAGAGGTAATGGTCTTTATTGTATCCAAATCAGAATTACGTATATCCAGCAAAGTATGACCATGAATTGTAAATGCTCGTAGGTACCATGATCACTTCAAACACCGTTTTAGCCTAAGTTTCCTACCATAGCTCTTGAGGAAATAGACTCAGCATATTTTACTCTTAGGTCGGGAGTCGTGCCTATTCATGCATGGTGTTAAACTTATAGCCTGCAAAAGCGCGCTAAGTGTGCAAAGTGCAGACTAAAGCTGGCCTAACACCAGTGCGCACGAATAAGGGCGTAGGAGTAGGAAATGCCAAAACTCTTTCTTGGCAGAAGACACATGAAATAATGATTTAATGTGTTTTTCAGTGGGTTCCACCAGGTGGTATCACTCTGATTTCATATCTGCTCCACGCTCATCTCCTCGGCACCACCATCCAAGTAGATCTGTACAGGCAGGGAAAACCTGTGGGAATTATCGCAATGGAGGACAACTACGACTTCAATTTCCAGGAAAACCGGCTGTTCACCGAGCCAGTAAAAATCATGCCGGTTCGCACTCCTCCCTTCTAATAAAGCACTCGCAACAATACTGCTAGTGAAACAACATCTTATCAACTACACCTGTGTGGCTCTTTTATAGGGTGACACATTGAAGGTTACGTGTAAGATGAACTCCATGCCCAATGACACGGTGGTCGTGGTAAGTCAATCGTTTGCATACATATTCCATATACTTAGACTCCCAATGAACTTATTTAGTGACTGCTGCATTCCACTGCAGCACTCACCAGGGGGCACTAGTCAAGGAAGTGCCCCAAACCTGAACTGCAGTGATGGAGTTACACCAGGTGCTCACCGCAGTACACATGATATAGCTGGCAGGCCAAAATTCATAAGATTTTCCAGTAAAACCTATCTCTAGTCGAAATGCTTATGAATACATATGAACACCTATGAATACCTATGAATACCAATGAATGCCTAGGCGTGCCCTACAGTCTGCACAGACACGGTGTTCACAACATTTCATAGCCGATCCGTATGTGGACTTATGTGTTCATGGACCCTATGTTTCTCGCAATGCTGTATATAGTTTTGCAACCATTAATATATGATAGGGCAAGCCTACATATTCATAGGCTTTCCAGCCAGCCTAAAAATAGTCGCTTCTGTCATTCTCCCGTAGATATTCGTGCATGTGCCACATGCTGCATATGCTGCACATGCGAGCATGTATGCACATGTGAGAAAGTACGCGGGAGTATGCAGTATTGCATGCACACATGTGTGGGAGTACGCGGGAGTACGAGGGACTGTGTGTGCACATGTGCGGGAGCGTGGGCGAAATTCTACGGTAGAATGTCAAAAACCAAAATAATATATACTACTGATATTTCCTTCCCTCTACTTTTTATCTGACCCACTATTCTCTACCAACAGTAGTTCTGTTGTTACCTAAAAAATATTGTAAAGCTATATGTTTCTGTCACCTTACTTCTGGTAAAGGCTTTTTCTGACTCACTGCGGGATATTCTTTGCGTCTACCCTCATAAATGAAGATCTGTTTGTTTCTATCAGGGTGGCATAGGAACAAGGGAAGAGATGTGTATCGTGATCCTTGGTTATTACCCGAAGCAGACCATAGCAGAATGTATGTCAGAACCCACCTATCTGTACAAGCCTGACCACACGCTCTACAACACCCTTGACATTGACGCCAAATAGTAAGAGCTCCTCATCCATAATGCAGAATCATATCAAGATTCGGTATAACTCTTTAACCGATGCGTTTCAGTTCTGACGCAGCCGACTATAACAACGACCGGAATGTGAATTTGAACGACTCTCTGCGGGAGGTACCATGGGACAGTCAAAAGGCTTCTGTTGCCCAACAGATCACCTACACTTCACCGCAACGAATCATCTGTCACGTCAACAACATTCTCGAGCATGCGGTAAGTCTCCTCCAGCAGGTCATAAGTAGCAGGTCTCAAACACAGAATGACTTGGGTTGCTAGATACTGCCATATGATTGGTCAACCATCCCCCTACCGGGTTTTTTTTCTGTAGCACTCTTTAGCTGTTGTGAACGCCAAGTAAGCATTAGATTCACATGGAACATGCTGCATACCAAAAAGTATATCAAATCATATCAATACTGCTACATTTACCCACAAAAATTAATCTCTACTAATCTTATGATTAATTTGTTTGATCTTGAATTAATATTGAGGAAGCAGAGAGGGAAAGTTTCTATTTATGATCGATGACAAACAGAAGCGTGAAAATAAGGACCAACAAACATGTAATGATAATAAAGTATGCTTACATGATAAACAAGTCACCTCACTACCTGGTAAAGTGAACCTGCCACTATAAACTAGTTTCTGAGCGATAGAATTCACTGCCATATCATTGTCAGGAACTGCACTGACGGTGGCTGTACTATGATAAACATACAATCATACCTATTCACAGACCTTTGTCACGTAATATCCTTGGGTTATCAGTGACTTTTACCCTCAAAAATGACCTCACGATTAGTCTTTTGACATAGGATTAATCGTAGTTCATCTTACAAATAAAATAAAATTTAATTAAAATGCAGCGCTATCAATAAGAGGTTGACTGTACGGTTAGAACAGCAGCTGCAGTGATATCTCAAATTTTCTAGAATCGAATAAAACTTCGAGCCGTCAAACTAGACTATCAGTACAAAACTGCGTGTTAGATATGGTTCTATAATTGTATGTTTTATATAAACATTAGAAATAATTCTACTGTTAAATCTGTTACAAATAAATTCATACTAAAAGAATACTCTGTAACTCATTAATTGCTTATGAGTATCAGTTTTTGCTCTAGCTCACTCCTTCCCAAGTCATAACTAGTAAGTAATACTTTCCCAAAGAACACTGAGCTCCCAATATGCTCATAGCTCCACAGTGTCACATTGTCAATAATATGCATCTCTCGTACTAATTCTAGAGCCACAAGTCTGAGTTTGACATCACGAAATACCCGGTACTTCTAGAAAGCAAGCAGCCACAGTGTTCCACGGACGAAGTGAATCTGGCAGCGTCATTTTCGGCCAGCGGTACTCCAACAGTTACCGCTCCTAGCATCGCCATGCATATTGCTCTGCTTGCATTTATTTCGAGCCTGCTACGTTAGCCAGGTACAACTACTGTGGTGTCTTCAGGCATACAGTTAATCTTCAATCATCGCCAATACCATGCAATCTAACCCTGCATCTTGATGGAAAATTACCGAGATTTTATAACTTTTTCATTCTATTTTTCAATAAAGCAAGATTTTATGTGAACAACAGCACTTTTACTTAAACAAAACCCATTTCTTCTTTCTGTTCATCAAATTGGACCCGCATAGCGTAGGCTGGGAAACGGCTAACTCATAATACATTTTCATTCTATGAGCAACTCAGACATCTCGTTGTTTTACTAAAAAGTGGGGCATCATAACTGCTTTAAGCTGCATTCACACGAAGGCGAGGGCGAGTGCGATTTGCAGAGGTCGATATTGTAGTGAGTATTACATAACACAATTGCTGGCGAGGCACCATTCACACACATAGCCAAAATTGCCACTTCTATTGTTTCCTACTTTGGTTGCTACGTCCAACTAGAGCTTTCGCGCAGCCGTTTTTGTGATTATGTCAGTATGTAGAGGACTCTAAACAGGCAAATGACAGCTAGTTTCATCAGTGGGAGCATTAGGATGAAACTTAGTACATGAAAATCAATATTCCCTCATCCATCATCCCGTTATCCCAATAGCCCATCATCTCATCAAAATTCCCAATATTCCATCCAAAATCCTATCCAGTATCTCACCAAGTAATTGTGCTCCTTATTCGGTCAAGCAACACAGTCCAGCCTCTGTGGGAATACAGCTTGAATGGAGGCTACACGAGCCATTGTTCCCGGTATATGAGTCACTCTGTTGTTGGCTTGCTATTGGCTAGGGGAGTGGCGATATCGCCCAAAAGTAGAGCAATGCTCTATTGAGGCAAGTCGAGCTTTAAAACGATATCGCACTCGCCTGCACACTTCACACTAGGCGATTATCGACGGTGATCTCGGCACAAGCTAAAATTGACCAAAACTCGCCTCCGTGTGAATGCAGCTTTAGCGAGTGGCTTTGCATATAATAGAAACTACAAATATAGCCTTTAATTTCCTGGCTTACATGAGAAGGTTTTTGTTGTTGTTGCTAATTTCGGTGAGGGACAGAGGGTATATTTTGCCACTACGTTCTACTGATGAGCGCTAGCACTTCGGTACTAATGCAGTGTTTGCAAACTCCAACGCAGCTAGGATTCATGTGAAATGAAAGAGAAGTGCGCCAAGTTCCAAAAAACGGTTCAATGTGTTCAGTGTTGCCAACCGCAAATGGCAAACTTTCGTAGATAAATTCAGTAACATTAAAATGAAACCCCAATATGCTGCCTTGAGGCTTCTTCCAATCTAATGGTTATTTGTTTTACTCTTGAAATAGAGTTTGTGCATGAAAAAGCTTTGACATTCGTATAAGACAACGTTGATTACCACATCATATGATTATATGTTTTCACCTTTTTACGAGAAGTGACAGACATCTTTTATCTATTAATCATAGTTCTGTTTTGGAAATAATATTTTTTTCTGCTTTCAAAAACAGTAGCAAAGATGATATCAATGAACAGCTGCCAGCACATAAAAGCCTATCTGTATTCGTGTGTGAAGCAATGTCCTTTGGCATGGAAGGCTGTAAATTCTGAGAAAACAGTATGGCCGACCAAAAATGCTGATGGCACCACAGTTGGCTTAACAGCAGTAGAATTGTTACACCTCAATTCCTATAAGATAGTTTCATCGTCACGTAGGCATTTTATTCACGGTGACAGGCACTGACCTTCAAAATCAGCTGCTGTGTACACAGACTAGTTCAATGGTGAGTGTGCGATGAGCTGAATGCATTAGCGATCTGAGCATCAGGCGTTCGTTTAAGAACTTACTCATTCAGACGTGACAAGCTCTAAGGCTCTAAATGCTCCCACATCTTTAGTATTCTACAAATATGACAAATTATGATACGAGTATGTGAAATATAGAACGATGGCTTACTGATGGACCCATGCATATGAAGTGACTGAGCTACACTGGTAATAGCTAATGGCAAGTAAATGTAGTTTTCGTATGTCCAAGCAAGTCTTCAAAGAATTCCATAAAATGAGAAAGCTCATCAGCCATACTTTAGAGATGCAATCAATGCCTATAGTCTTTGATTGGAACTTCCTCTTCGGTCTTACATTCCATCGTTCACTCAGTACCCGTGACTAAGCATGAAGACATGAACTATGGGTGGCCAGTTTGAGGACCAGAAATACTAGAGATTGGGTGGTTTTTTTCATTCTCCTGTTGATTTTTGCACACACTCTCACGCCTATCAGCGCACACTCCCGCACACTCCCGCACACTCCCGCACACTGACCAGAAATACTAAAGATTGGGATTTTTTCGGGGACTCAATAAGCCTGCCCCCTACAGCTAGGATTTTCCACATTTGCGACGTGTGCTGAAAAAATCAAATAAAAGGTGGCTTTTTGAATTGGTCGGAAATGTCAAATGAAATTAAAAGCTATTTCAAAAAGTCCTATATGTTACCCGTGTCTCAGGGGCTGAACACGCCTTCACTAAAACCCCCATAAAGCTAAAACATCGGTTGCTATGATGCAGCTGGTAGCCAAGCTGTGGCAAGTGTACTTTAGCTGGGACACTACAGGGAGCATCAAAGATAGCTTGTCTCATGGTATAGGAAGTAAGTCTGGTATCATAGTCTTGGGGAGGCTAGCAAAGGGATTAGATGGATGCGAATTTATGAATGAGTTATACAGCTGAGGAGGTTTTTGGGGAGGCATCATGAGTTGGAGAGAGACGGTATAGGAAAACAGGTAAAAGCGTATCTGTCTTCTCGATGTTTAGTAATCACTCACAATGCCACCAATGGTGCATGTGCTGTCAGAATCAGGCTATTTATTTCATATATGATTGCAAATATTGGAATGTTGATTCGACATGTTCTAAAGTCTGCAGCCAGCACAAGCTATAGTTAGTTTGGCATTGACTGCAGCTGATGTATGTGGCAACAACAAACAACAACCATGAAGGTCGATTGAAAAACTTCTAGAAAGAGACAACGCTTTCCATCTATGTCTGCTTTCCAACGGTGCAATAATAGGAGGTAGGATGAGGTGTAGTCAGCATCGGCACAGGCATTAGGGTTGCACGCATGCCAACCTGCCTGACAATAAGTAATTAAATGCCTCGCTTCTAAATTTTAAGAAACCATACCCAAGGACACCGGGTCAGATCCAAGACTTGTTTCGAACAACACATGAGTCGTCAACTCGTAGGCATCTGAAGGGCAGCTTGCGTCTGTTGTTTAGCAATGATGACTGCGGCTTGTGTGTCTCAACAATGAGCACAGGTCTGGCTTCTTTGTGTGTTTACTAGCTGATGGAAGAAATATTTGGGGCAGGTTTTTGACTGACGCCAAAGCATCGGTATTGGTAGCCAGAATCTGCCCTTGCACACCAACCCGCTTCAGTTGGTAGTCTATCATTTCAGTTCTGCTCATCACAATCGGACTAATAAAACACAACTCAACACTAGGTAACTAGCAAAAAGTATGCTAGCTGCAATTTTCAACAGCCAAAATGTTGGAAGCTCCCAGAACTACACTGAACCATTGACAAACCCACAGAGTAGCTCCTGTTCATATCCTCCCATTAACACAGTGACAGATTCACGGGACAGCGGCACCATATCCGACTCATAATTGGGTCCAGGGGAGATGTGTAGCTTTCTGGCAATGATAGATGATTTTACTTGAGCATAGACATCTGTTTTTCGTAGCAGCTGTATCTGCTTTGAAGTTCCGTTTTTTGTCCTTCTCCTGTCGATTTTCAAAAGTGCTCCCTCATATGTGCGCGCACTCCCCCACATACGTGCGCTCACTCCCGCTCAAGGGGGCACACTCCCACACAGACTGATGTATGTATATCAATGGAAGAATGACAAAAGTCAAAGATCCAACCTCATATGGTCCGCTCATCTCGAATCTTGTGAAAGAAGATGCCTATCCACACTCCATCTATGTTTGGTGCTTTCTCCATATCCTGACCTAGTAACTTTCCAGCTCATACAGAATCATTCAATAGGCGAATACAAAGATGTGTATGCTTTGTTCGTTCAAACTGAATGTCCTCTAGCCCAGAGCTCTGATACTTTGTATAACAAAAATTGAGAGAAATGAGGCATAGAGGGATGTATGCTATACAATCACTTGTACCGTACATGTAAGGGGAGGAATCAGAAAGGTAACCGGCTTTTGTCATTCTCCCGTGGATATTGGTGCATCAGTACAAGTGGAAGTGAGCACGAAAATCGACATGAGAATGGCAAAAACCAACTAACAAACTTAAGTACTTTAGGATGAGGCCTATTGGAACTATAGGTCAACGACCTCACTGGAATGTTTTTGATTGGTGAGATACCAACAGCATCGACGCGTCACTACATAGTTAAGGTTCGGAAAACGTATTTCAGTTGAGTGTCTATTTGCAATTTACAGCATTTTTTGCCTCTTCTGATTTCATCTGTATCGCTTTGATATCACGCCAAGTCAGCTTGCTGAGTGTCAGTCAACCAAACAAAGGCATCTGTGCACGAAGAGACACAGTGGTAGAGTGCCCATTTATCATAACTGATAGGTATTTGCGAAGTGAAATAAACCACTTCGGTGGATAAGCCATTCAGACTTGTGATTCACCAACAGGTTTGCTCTCGTCCTCTCTGCTTCCCCCCCAAACCCCAAACCCCAAACCCCCACTAGCAACCATCACACTACTGAGATTATTTTTGGCATCATCTCGTCAGTCAAAAAGTGGCGTGATGTAAATATGTTTGCTCACATACTCCCAACATACGATACTTGCCTCCTAGTCAAATACTAGTACATCTGGGTACTTGAGTTTTTAATTGAGCGTGAAGCTATCTTGGCTAGCGAGCTCAGCTATGACACTGAGGCTACACCATTGGGTCGTGATCACTGAGGCTTACAAGTAACAGCATCACTGTATGAGGTACCTGATATGATACTCTCTGTTGAAGTTTTTAGTGATCCCTCTCCTTAAAAAGCCTCATGAAATGCTGACATATTGTTTGTTCTTGTTGCTCCTGCCAATGACATACCAGTTGATATAATTGCATTAAGTTAGAACTTTATTTCAAAAAATTGCATGAAACAACATGGGAAACCGGCTGCAACCACCTGAGGTATCACTACAGTCTCCTTATTACATCCTTCAAAATGCGCTATACCATTTTGAGTGCCATGTTGCTTGCACTATTTGTTGGGAACACGTGTTGGAGAATTCATTAGGTTCACGGCTCCATGAATCGGCTTCTCTCTAATAAATACAGATTCTACACATAATAATCTTTCGAATGATGTATAGATGTACTTGGGTGTTGTAGGACTAACCAGAAATATTCCATACAGAAGTCCACCAGTTTCACAAATGCTCGCAAGAAATATTTAGTAGATTATCTCTTGTCAATGGAATATTAGCAGCAATGAACAAAAAGCTTCAGTTGGTTCGCCGCGCTGTTAGTGTCGCTGAGCTTCCGGCTATATTCATATATATTTCATCGGTGGCTCCGTAGTGTAGGTAATTCTTTTGCAGGGAAAATCATTCATTTCGACTAAATAAGGCCACCGATAGGGATATTAGAAAAAGAAAGTTTAAAAATACAAACTAGCTGGAGATCCAGCGCAATGATATCTACACTATTATCTTCTGTTTTATACTACTGAGATTAAAAATTTTCTTTTCGATTACGATGAATCTTCGAGCACTCTTGAGCCCTCATAAGCTAAAGCATCGAATAGGACTGCCATATCGTACCAGGCTCTAACATTCCAGTGTCGTCACTGAATCAGCTATTTACTTCGTGCGAGCGTTTAGGAGCCGGCGAGCTTCTGTACGGCATATTCTCGTGATTCCTAATCAAAATAAGTAAAGCTATACATCATTGGAAAGCTGATTATGTGCAGAATTGAGCTTTATTACGAAGAAGTTGTTTCATTGAGGCTGCAACATTCTTTATCAGAACAATTTGGCTAGAAATCTATTTTCTCGTGGTTTTGGTCAAGCCTAAAAAGACATTAGTTTACACAGTGACATACCAATACTTGACTGATGGCAACCACGTTAATAAATCAACTTAGCTAAGCTTGCGTTTTTACTCCAAATTTGGTCATTGGCTTTTGTCCCGTTTTAGTGCTTGATTGGTCCGTCTCACCATCCAATCATATGCAGACATTCTCCCTATATGTAGCACCAATGTCTTAGCTCCTACCATAGTTGTAGTTGAGGCAGCAACATGCATTCGCTATATGCAATTTTAGTCTCTGTGGCTGTTACTGTGGTAGCAGGGTACGAGGTACCATATCATGCCGTTCTAGACCCGCATGAGAAAGTTGAAGTCACCTGGTCTTTCACCGGCAGGGAGCAGGATGACAGGATAACATTTACGGTATGTTACGACTCACCATTTTTTTACAAATAGGGTGATCATAATCCTATTGAATTGAGTAACAGTGAACCGGTTGCATTGTGTGGCCATGCCATTGCATCATTGCCTAATGCACCATGTGATTACAGGTAACAGCTGAGACCACAGGCTGGGTGGGTCTCGGATTCTCTCCCAACGGAGGCATGCCCGGATCTGATATTGTCGTCGCTTGGGTAGATGACACCGGAAAAGCTTTCCTACATGTGAGTCCGGATCTCGGAGAAACCAACTCTTTTCTTCTACATTTGGCATTCAATCATCCCCTAATCCATCCATTCCATTTATCTCATTTCTCTCTGTCAGGACATGTATTCAGAATCTGAGAGTGTGCCAGAGATTGACAAGTCAGAAGATGTCAAGCTGATATCAGCCATAGAAGATGCAGGTAAAACTATCATCACGTTCTCAAGGAAGCTGGTTACCTGCGACAAGTCTGGGGACAGAGACATCACTGTAAGTCTACACGGCCTTAACATTGTGAATTTTTTACTTTGTAAGATAATTTCTGAGGGTTTCTATTGGTAGACTGGAACAACACGTCTGATCTACGCTTATGGCACCAGCGACCCGGTCGACAACATTTTTACCTCCATGGATCGGCACTCCGCGGTCAATCGAGGTGCCAAGAGTGTCCTGCTTCTCGACCCTCCATCTCTCGCCAATAAACTGCCAGATGATGTAAAGCACTTTGATGTCACGATGAAAGAGGTAAGTACAGAACTTATGCTTTTGCTCTTACGCTAGTGTGAAGTAGGTGTAGAACATCTGAGTAACACTGGTCAAACTCAACAGCTCCAGGGCATGCCAACCATCTTCTCAGAGATACATGCTATTGCTACTACAGCAGTCTTTATCTTTTATCTATTTCACAGTACGAGGTACCGGAGTCGGAGACAACCTACTTCTGTCAGTTCCATCCAGC
>ERZ1740065.2777-NODE-2777-length-10935-cov-11.932721_pt1 | contig 10935 bp, 7 predicted proteins | sample MGYA00581738_ERZ1740065 | MGnify/ENA primary metagenome ERZ1740065 (study PRJEB43018, sample SAMN04849749) | marine metagenome | isolation source: floating plastic debris | place: Pacific Ocean | collected 2008-09-01 | study: EMG produced TPA metagenomics...
GTCTCCCTCTGATATCTGACTATGTTCACCAGCTGAGTCTTGGCTATCCTATGACAAACAGGCAACTTCTCTCAAACAAAGCTTCATGAAGACTGCTTGTGACTTGATAAACTGACTTGAAATACAAGCAAGTCGATGCTTGTCGATCTTGGATCAAGAAAGTTACGAGTCATTAGTAAACTGGTCAATTCAAGTTGCAAGTCTTTGATAGCTACCATCAAGCAAGTCGATTTTGCTAAATTGTGGCTCAAGTCTTCGACTCGAGTCTTTGATTACGTTCTCAAGTCCACAGCTCTGCAATCTGTTGACGTCTTTCTCACCTTACGTGTCCAACGGTTAAATATGCGCCGACTGACTGCATCATCTAAAAAGCATTGTGGGATTGGTTTGAAATGCTAAAATAATAGTAATAGAGCTCTGATTTGAGTTTTATCTTCATCGGGTGATGAAACTAGCTCCAGAAATCAGTGACGCAACCAGGAGTTACCCTCTCTATGTGAAGTTATCTCTCAGTCGACATACACCTTGATGGATTTCAAGGATCTCATCCTGGATCCAGGAAACATCTGCACAGTTGTTACCTATCACTCAGAGAAATGCAGACATGTGAATAATGGAGCGGCTGTTTTGTAGCACAGAGAAGACAATTCTAATGTGACTTTTCACTACAAGTTGATGACAGTAATCACTACCAGTTGAGAGGTGGATGGTGTGACCGAAGAGACGGGTGGTTAGGATTTGATAGTGATTATGTACACATGGAGTTAAAAGAAATTAGCTGCATAGGCTATATATATGGATGGGGAGAGAGCGATGGAGGGAGAAAGCAATGGAGGGTGAGAGGGATGGAGGAAGAGAGCGATGGAGGGAGGTGTGGTGGGATGTATGGAGGAAGGTATGGAAGGATGGGGGATGGATGGAGGGAGAGAGCGATGGAGGGAGAGAGCGATGGAGGGAGGGAGAGACGGAGAGACCAGAGCGGTATATAAAGAGAGCGGCAACAACAACCTTTGCACCCGCCATGATCGTGCCTAGAGACGCCCACTTCGAGAAACTGGTCTATACGTACACACTCGGGAAATCGCCTAATATAACGTCCTATTCCACCCCTCCCTTATTGAATGCAGGGCCATTCTCACCTATTTTTTTGCTTTATGCTTCAGATGAGAGACCATTTTCTACCTACGATAGCAGAATTGCTTTGAAATATCCATTCATGAACTCTGAGGCGTAATAACCCCATCATAATATATTATATCAATGCCAAATCAATCACTTTCACATTCATACCCGTTGACAAAGTCTTTGCAGCACAGCGGTCCCTCTCTCCCTTCATAAATCATGTACAATACATTCTCAGATAAAAATTTACTTCATTGCGTTAGCTCACAGTATACCAGGGCAAGACTTGTGCATAAACTCAGACCAGATATACCTGATTCAGTGTTTGATACCTACTGACATCCGACTCCTTCACAAAGCAGGTCTGTACACAAGTACACTGGAAGTACGCAATAGTCAAACCCATTCTTTTTTCAGAATTCTGTATCTTGAGGCTACTAGTTGGAGAACATTGTTATCTGTATTCTGTTAGCTCTCATACCTGTTGCTTTCTCTCCACAAAATATGTGACACTTAGACAGCTACTACTCCCTACAGCCACACAGCAGTTATTTAATCTATAGTTAGTTGAATCGAATACCAATTCTGAAGAATAGCCTTTGTACTGTTCATCAAGTTGTCATCAAATTGTGGAACACATCTCAATACATTTATTCAACTGATTAACATCGTATAGTTAAAATTCCTCTTCTCGCATTATTGGTCAGTAAATCCAGCTGCTAACCTAGAAAAAATAGAGCAAACTAGTAGGAGCTCACAGTTCATGGCGAGTTTGTGCGTAATCTGACCCTAGTATCATACGCAACCGGACCAAATATAAAGGAATAATAGTTATCACTGCTATATCGGCTGTAAACTTTAAAACCTATCAATATCTACTCATACCGACCTGAAGTGTTGAGATGCAGACAGAATTAATGTAAGTAGCCAATGTATGAGTCCCTAAAATAATATTTCCGGACAAGAAGCATTCTCCTCGTCATTGTTATAAAAGCACGCTAAACGTTGTGTAGGCACGATCATGGCCTGTACTTATATAAAATGGATTTTCATTGACTGTCGCGGTTCTCTATATGTACCGCTCTGGGAGAGACAGGGGATATCAACTGTTGTTGAAGCAGGATCTGCAGGGACAGGAAATTAGTAACTTACGAATTGGCTCATGGTTTAGTCTTTGCAGGTTGCAGCAACTTGGACAACTAAGGCAATCAAACTTAATATAGTGGCCTGGTAGGTGTCTACACACCGGCTGTTTATTCAAAGAAACATTCGACTCAGCGGGCAAAGAAAATGGGTGGAGCTTAGGTTGGCTCCTATAACAGACATCCAGAATCCTGATGCTTGGCAAATGCGTGGAGATTTCATGTTATTTGTTTGGATAAAATGGAAAGAAAAGAAGGATAGTTATTAAATGTTTGAGTTACTGTAAAACCAGATTTGATAGTGACAATCTAATGGCTACATAAATAGCGACGGAAAGTTATTGTAGGAATTCGGTTTAGAAATTATGCCTATTGTACTTTATGTAGGAGTTATCGTCTCATTTATGGGATCACTATCTTTAAATCGCTATCATTTTGGTTGCTTGATGATTTTGATGGAAATGCTAAAATTTCCACTGCTATCAAATCTGGTTCTACAGTAAATAAATACTCTAAATGTAGTCACTCATTCTTTAATATGTAGCAGTATGAGGTTTCACTGCTGGCCGATATCTTCAGACTGCGGTCGATGACATCATGAAGTAGACAGCGGGAGATGTCGGGTTGCCGAGTGTAAGTGAAACTCACACAGCTCCTCTCTACCAGACAGATGGAGGCACAGCTATCCACACTTCTCACTGCATGCTGACTCAACAATCGTCCGCTACACTCGTAGCCGGAGCTGAATCGAATGAGTTTAGTAGTCGTAGTTGCCAGCCTTCTGGTAAGCTCCTGCTGCGACCTGCCAACTAGCTTAAGGATAGCACCCTCAGCTTCCCCAAGCACAATTATCTCTCCTGCTCGTGTCCCTCCCGTCAGTAGAGTAAAATGAGGAGATGGCCCCTTCACGAGAACGCCATCAGCTGTCCCATTCGCGTGGACAAACACCAGTTTTCCAGCCCAAAGTGTGAAGAAGCCGTCTGTGTGGTAAGCGTACTGAGGAAACTTCCCGACCCAAGAGGAGTTGACTCCCGTTACTGTGTGATTCGTACGGCAGTCCTCCATCTGTCCGACGATATCGAGCGAGTTCTGAGTATCAGCATATGATCCTAACTCTCCCTCGCTAAACTTTCTTGTGTAGATTTTTGAGTTGTAGGATACGTAATATGAGAACTGGTGGCTACCACTCGCGTCCACACAGACATTGGAGGTATATATAAGGCCACCAGCGCCCACGTCATTGTCGCATCGAGTATTTTCAAACAGCAGCGGATTGTCCAGTGATAGAAAGTACATGCACTCCATAGTGCTGTCAACAACCATGATGAAACTTTCTTCCCACCATATCAGTTGGGAAATCCGCTTGAGAAACACAGCTGTTGTTGTCTTGTTGGAGTTGTTCCCCCTTAAATATTTTGCTAGCGTTGCGCGTTGATTTGATATTGCCTCTTCATCTTCATCGCTGCCATCAGCGTGAGGCTCTTCTCCTGTGTGGTTGCTGCCAATGAGGTAAACTGAGTCTCCGTCCCACTTGATGCCGATAACCGTCGTCGCTGTCGATACGATGTAACTGAACTCGGCGACTGGACTCATCAGAATAGAGGTCAAGGTCCTATTAATATGGAGTTTAATTGCTGATTCCACAATCATTGGTCTGTCAAGGCCTGAATGGGAGAAAAATAAAATGAAAATGAATAATAGATAATATATAAATATCGCGCAGTCAAACACAAAGTCAATCAGAGAATTTAGAGGCCTGGTTCTTCATCGGACAGAATCTAAACAGATGTGTGCTATACTATAGCATATTGTCGTGTAATAACGGTATAGTATTATTGTAGTGTGAAATCGTAATACATAGCGATATAGTTCATTAGAATAATAAAAATACAATACTTATAAACTGATACTAATAGTAACAATAATAACAGTAATTAATCAGTCATCCTGCATTTTAATCGAGTTATTCACAGATTAACTGAGATTAATTTCCCAGAAGATTAATTTTATGCCACAAGATCATTCGTATGGTTAGTTTGAGGGTAAATTTCACTGATAAACCAAGAGTAATACGTCACAAAGGTCTGTGAACAAGTATAACAGCATATCTATTTGAGAAAACTCAACACCAGTGCAGCTGAATACCACTAATGACCCACAAACGGCGTTACAGTGATGTCACTGGCAGCTGCTGCGGCTGGTAGCAATCAGACTGTTGTGAATTATATAGCTCAGGAACTAGTTTATAGTTACAAAATTGAAATAGGGTTAATCAAAGATTAAAAATATTAATCGGAAGATTAATCAAGGTCAAATATTTTGAAGAAATTCAGCATTGACAATAATAACAGTTTACTAAAATGAAGTGAAGTAAAACAGGAGAAGAGGTAGAGGACAGTTCTGTAGACGAGGGTGGCTGGAACTGTTAAGATTTTAAAGGGAGAGAGTAGCATTGCGTATCTATCTTTTACAGCAACTGGCGTTGGCACTGGCACAGCAACTGGCAGTACCATGTCTTCACAAGAATGTCAGTTACTACATAGATGACAAATTTCCAGTCTTTCTCCGGATCTTCCTGTATTTTTGCTGCCATAATTTGAGATTATTATTGCTATCATTGTGCGGCTTATTAGTTACATATTGCTGAGCTGAAATACAGCAAAACGCCAGCTGTAGTGGGGAATAACGCCAGCTGTAGTGGGGAGTAACGCTAGTTTTAGGGGGGTAATGGCACTGAACTATGACTTCTCAAAGTTCAGGAAAACTGCATACACTGCAATATTTTTCACATTAAAAGTTGCCACACACGATTTGTGGTAAGAAAAGAGATTAAACCATTACACCCATTTAATGTGCAGATTCAAACAAAATAGTATGACTACAATACAATATCCTACAAACACAATATGTAACATAATGTAATACAATGCACTACAACTAAAATATACAATGCTACAAATACATACCACAAATACAATACATAACATAATACAATAAACAATAATATGATACGGTTTACTGCAGAGAAACAAGAAATAATTAATACTAGCGAGTGGCTGTGCCTTTATAAGGGAGACGAGCCAGTCTGTCTGGTACAATGGAATGCTCTCCACAGTGAGGGATATAAAGAGGAAGCACATGTTATCAAGGCTGACTTAAACTGCATTGGTGTTCTAGTGAATCTGAGCAAAGTCTGTTCAGTGGGGAATAAATTTATTTCATAAACAAACCGCAGCAGAATATGCTCCCTAATATACATGAAAAATCTCCCGTATTTACAGGGAGCCTCCCAAATTTTTTCAGTCAGATTTTGGAGCTGAAATTCCTATTATTTTTTTTCCTAATATTCTCCTTTGGATTCTTGGTTAGATCTTGCTGAGCTGAGCTCAAGTACGGTAAGATATTGGCTGTTGGAGGGTTGGGGTTTTGAGCTATGAGTTCACAAAGTTCAGAAAAAAAATGGAATCTCCAATATTTCTGGTCCTACAACTCGTCATGTGTGCTCCCTAGTAGCTCATGTGACTCTGACAGCTGTTCGATACCAACAGGTGGGATCCATTCTACAATCAGTAAATAAAGGCTGGAGTACTTACCTTCAATAGCCATAAAATCTAAACAGTAGATAAGAAATGGTGCTAAAACTCTCATAACTTCCATCCTCCATATATTTCTCCTTTGCCTCAGCGATTGCTGAATGGAAATGAATGCGATTTCAAAGATTTCTCTACTTACATATTCTCTTGCAATCAAATTCCGTTTGAAGTTGATTCCCTCATGAACAAAGAATATTCTTGAAGTTGGGAAATAAGATGTTTGCTCCATACCTAGTGAATGGGCACCATTCCATCCGGATGAGTACGGAAACTCGATTTCTTTGAGTGAAGTTTGTATTTGGTTCGACGCATAATTAATTATTCGTTTCTTACACAAGATGCTATATCATTTTACATACTTATTGATTTACATCCGGGTTTCTTGCCTCATATATTAATCAGGGGTGGATCCAGACGTAATTTTGACTGACCGCAGACGTCATCGACTCATAGCTGCCAGAAGGGCAGCGTATGTCTGTCGACTGCATACCAGACTGTGGCTGTGGGACATTCCTTACTCTCCTATAGGTATTCCCATCAGGTCTGATAGACAGGTGTTAACTGTTTACTTTAGCCGCTTTAGCTGCAGCAGGTAACACAGGTAGCCCAGGCGTAACCCAGGTGTGACACAGGTAGCCCAGGCGTAACACAGGCGTAGCCCCACAGCCACAGTCTGCTATGCAGATACCAGATACAAGCTGCCGTTGCGGCAGCTATGAGTTGATGATGTCTGCGTTTAGTCAACATTACATCTGGATCACTTATGCAGCTCTGGATCCGCCCCGGCTGATATACCAATTATTGCTAGTATTGTGTTTTTACATGTCAGTGTTGATATGTTATCTGCTTTTAATATTGACAAGCGATCAATACAAAATACACAGAAAAGTTTTATAACAAATAGTGTGCTTCTAGCTCAGAGCGACACATGTGGGAGGTGTCATGCAGCGAGACCCGATCCTATGAAACAGCAGCCATCAGGCACTAGTGAGAAAAAGCTAAACAAATCGTATACAGAAAGAAACAGAATACAACCGGTGTTTCAATGAACGTTTCCGGCACTCATTAGTTCTCATGAATAAAGGGAAACAGTCACTTCCTCTCAGAGGTCCAACAAACAGCAACTGAGGAAACAGATAAAACACAAATGTTTAGTCATGTGATCACATTTCCTCCCTATCAGTACAGACCTGTCAAGTCTCCTGGATTTCCCAAGGAGATTCCTGTATTTTAGATGCCATAATCTGCTATTATTGGTTTTCTAATGTTCTCCTGTGGTTCACCAGTTAGAGCTTGCTGAGCTGAGCTCAAATATGACAGAACTGTAGCCGTAGGGAGTAGAGGGTTTTAGCTATGGCTTCTCAAAGTTTAGAAAAACGGAATCTCCAGTATTTTCAGCCGGACAGGTTGACAGATCTGATCATTAAACTTAATCAGGCTTAATACAAGTAGTGAGGTTTGAACGCATAGCAGTACGAGCTGCTCATAGAGTCTGTAAGTGTTACATTCCTGTCGATGACATCATGAAGTAGACAGCGAGAGACATCGGATAGCTGAGTGTAAGTGAAGCCTACACAGCTCCTCTCTACCAGACAGATGGAGGCACAGCTGTCCACACTTCTCACTGCATGCTGAATCAACAATCGTCCGTTACACTCGTAGCCGGAGCCGAAGGGAATGAGCTTAAATGGTCCCGCGATTGAAGGTCTGGTTAATGGGCGTACTCTCAGGCTGTCACGAAAAGCCATAATGTGTCCATGATTACTGTCGATGGCAACCATCCCGTGTCCAGTAGCGCTGTGAGTGAGCATGTCAAATGACGGTAGCCCCCTCAACTGCACCGTTAATGTCCGAATCATGTGTTCAGGAAGCATGATGTTTTGGAGCTCCATACTTTGCTGATTGATGACTGCTAAACCAGTCTTCAGGTAGACCAGCTCCAGGGGACGGTCAGTCCTGTAATGGCTGGCAGCTTTAAGAGTTTGATTTTGATCGCATTCGTCAACAAGCATCGTCAGCTGAATGGAGTCTCTCGTAGCAATGTAGTCACCAAACCCGTCTGTTCCAACTGTGCGAACCATGACTGTGTCGTTACGCTTGATGTAGTATGAGAACTGGCGACGATTCGAAGAATCCAAACAGGACTACGATACATAGAGCAAATCTTGAGTTTCAAACGTCTCATCACACTCCCCAACTGGTTGCTTTACCTTCCAATCTCCTATTGTTATCAGATAGAAGCATCCACTGCCACTATCAACCACTAAAGCACGGGATTTTCCGTACCGTCTCAAATACAAGATGTGTTTGAATCGTGCCTGAGCTGCCGTTGGATGAGCTGTTGGTAATCTAGGACACGAGAACAAAGTTTTGCCTTCGTAGGGAAGACTGGTAACGGGGTAATAACCCGCCAGTTGAGTGCAGCTCCCATTCCACCCAATGCCAACTATGGCATCACTTGTCGACGCAAGGTAACGAAACTCTACGCCCCAGATCATCATTACGGAGGTCAGGATCATTTCACTGTTGTATCGTGTCGCGGAAGTTAACGTCAAAGAGACAGACCTGCGTGATCCTACAGTGTAAGTAATAACGGCAAAGAATCTTCCATGTTGAGAAAAGTGATGACGGAACACATTTTTAGGAATCAAACACAATGATGATAACCAATAGTCGCATACAGTAACTGCTGCTAAAATCAATATAAAACGTATAAAATTTACTCGCTAATATTTTTGATATGTGATAATCAATTGATGAAAAGAGTTTGACAGGTAAGAACGCCATTATTGGGAGTGTGCTAGCAATTACAAGTATGACAATTTGGGAGAACTAAAAAAGCCATTAATGTTATCATTATAATATTAAAGATTTCATCGCAATGTGAATCCTCAATTAATTGAACTATTGAACTATTGAGCTATTGAACTGTTGAACTATTGAACTATTGAACTATTGTGAGGAGAGAGGGATACCAACTAGGAGTTACCCTCTCTTTTAAAAGTGGTAGATAGCCTTCCAGAGTGTTCTGGAAGCTATAGAAATGAGATTTAGCTTTATTCTGCCCCTTTTCTGCACCTGCTTTTCCTGCTGGCTGGCTGAGTTCTATTGTTTTGTTTGTTCTTTGTTGTTAAATAATATAGTGTGTCCTAATAGCTTCCTTAAATTACTTGTTGTCACTCTTGCACTGAGGTGCAGCTCCCACACCCCGCGCCATCCTCGCACAACAAATTATTGAACTATTGAGCTATCGAACTATTGAACTATTGAAATATTGAACTGTTGAACTATTGAACTGTTGAACTATTGAAATATTGAACTGTTGAACTGTTGAACTAGCTATTTGTTAATATTTGTGAGTATTTTCAAATCGTACACGCATAACTTGGATGTAAAGCAAGTCATGAGTTTCAATCTCCTTGCAGATTCATAAGCACATGTCTGAGGTTGACAGAGTTACTTCTCATCGAAAAACTGAATAAAAATTCTAAACAACAACATGTGGCTCACATCATTTTCCATTGCTATCAAATCGAGGGAACTTTTTTACCCATTAGTGAAACCATGCTTAGTGCGGACTAAAGTCGGTGTAACATCTGCGCACGATCCCAATAGAAGAGTAAACAATGCCCAATCTGGTTCTGCAGTAGAATGGCTACACACTCGTCCAATAGACAACAGACTGTAACCATAAGAGCTGATTTCTGATATTGCAAGACAGGCGTTACCTGCATCCTGACTGTAGTTACATCTCCATACCAGAGCTAATATTACAACTACGTACGTCCTGCAGGCTCTCCACGTACGCATCTACAATACAATACTGTTCAATAACAGAGTCAGGCACGTAGATACTACATCGAAATCGCCGTTAATCACATGACAGACTCCCAATTTCAATGAAACACACTCAACTTTGCCCCCTACAACTTCTGCTCTGTTGTAGTGTTCAAATCAACTCACTAAGATGAGTTAACCGTTTCCCTAATCGTAATCGCCAAGTGCGCTCACAAGGTTGAAAAGCCTCTTGAATTTCTCACATTACAATTTTTGGTGTTTTTTACTCTTTTATCCGTAGGCGTGCCGGAATCGTGCGCCGGTGTTACTCCGACGTTGCTATGCCAGCTTTTGTCTCAGCTTAGCACAGACGTTTACGAAACTGGCGGCCGATAGAAGAGTAAAAAATGCCCAATTTTCATGTTGCATTTTTATCAATGATAGAGGAATAGAACGAAGCTGAGCCCTTTCTTACCTTCTGATGACTAGAGCAGATGTTTTTTTCTGCCGTCTTGCGCTGGTGCTGATTCTCAACCTAACAGCTGAGTTCTCTCTCAACCTAACAGCTGAGTTCTCTCTCAACCTAACAGCTGAGTTCTCTCTCAACCTGTCTCAGACTGTGAAATCAATTCCTGCTTCCGTTCAGCAAATATGAAAACTCTTATTTGATACCGTGACAGCCAAATGACATATCGATTGTAATCACCTTTATTTCTTTATTTACAATTATTATTATTTATTTATTCCTTTTCTTCGCATTAAAAACATGTGCTCATATTGCAAAGTCTAACGAAGTGTGAAAACTAAAACTCTACAGGTAAACTCTACAGGTAAACTCTACAGGTAAACTCTACAGGTAAACTCTACAGGTGGTATATTTCAGTTTCATTTTAGATGATGATGATTTTCCTTTCAGGTGGTATGCGTTTCATTTTAGGTATAGTGGCAACTTTATGTCTCGGTACTACAGACTATTATAGCAGAGTGAGTAAAAATTGTTAAAATTTTTCAAATACTTGTTCTACCTTCTGTATTATTTGGAAGAGCTGAATTTGTAGCCTTGGATCAACATTGGTTGTTGAGTTCCTGAAGCTAGGATGGATGACGGAACCACTAGATCTGTTACCTATGGCTACATCAAAAGGAGGTTTGGTTTTGGAACAATATCAAATAATCAAGTGACATATTTGGTAGATTCAAAGTAATTTCTCACGTATAGAAAAGTAGGAAATATATCGTAAATAACAAGCCTTGGGTTTTTTTGCTCAATACTACTACTAGTACTGGTACTAGTACTACTA
>ERZ1740065.2778-NODE-2778-length-10934-cov-11.131906_pt1 | contig 10934 bp, 8 predicted proteins | sample MGYA00581738_ERZ1740065 | MGnify/ENA primary metagenome ERZ1740065 (study PRJEB43018, sample SAMN04849749) | marine metagenome | isolation source: floating plastic debris | place: Pacific Ocean | collected 2008-09-01 | study: EMG produced TPA metagenomics...
TTTTTTTTTGTTTATGTTGAGTTTTTTTTTTTTTTTCTTGTGTTTGTTGTTTTTTTGTTGATTTTTATCGAGTGTTTTTTTTTTTGTTTGAGAGAGAGTGAGAGAGAGAGCAATGATTTCACTGACCTACGTAACTGGGCGCTGGCTGGCCCATATCATAGCCATAGACTAGAAAACAGAGAGAGAGAAGGGTGTCTAATCACCAATCAGACGTAAGATAGCGGCAATGGAGAGAGAGAGAGAGAGAGAGAGAGAGAGCCGCCCGCTGAATCAAAAGATTCATCACATTAACTGTTCACTAGCAGTCTACGCTGGATCACATACACACGCGCCCATTCATTGCATTGTATAATGGGACAGGAGAGGACGAATCCCAATTTGATACTGTAATCATGTGTCCCAGCAACCATGGATCTAGGATTGATCAATTGACAGCCCCATCGACAGCCACATTCACTTCACAGCTCTGACCTGCTGATTATCATCATAATAGTTGACATTGTCCACATTGTTGCTAAGCAACTGTATGCGAGGCGCAGCGGCGCCTGAGCCAGGCTGCTCGGTCGGCTGTACGCCGGCGCCACCGTTGCTCAGTAGCTGGTAGGAGTTACCAGATACTAGCGACGGCAGGTGAGCTAACAGAGCAAAATTCACAACATGCTGTTAATATCGAATCAAACTCGCACACAAACGTTCTCATACGTTAGTAGCATGAAATCTTGAAAACAGTAAGTTAGAGTATCGTGACCATGCATCATCAAACAGGGGTATATACGATCGCAAACTTACATGAGACGGGTACATAGGCAGGCTGCCCGGCACCGGACTGCGCGTACGCTAGCTGCTGGTAGGCAGCGGCAGCAGCGGGATTGAACATTGGAATGCCTGCTTTAGCATCCAACGCTGGCCTCTTCATCGGTACAGTCATACCGGGAATGCCTCCGACCTGCTGACAGGAGAATGGAGGCATGTGGCACACTCATCTTGCAGACAAACAGAGAGATAAGACAGGAATGACAAAATGAAAAAAAATTATCTACCAATCAACAGAATTTTGATGGCAATTTCGTTGTTTCTGACTTGATAACATTCAAAACCTCGATGTGGTGAAAAAAATATCGGTACTAGCATGAAGAGAGCAAGGCATGCATTCTGACTGTGTCATGGGTTAAACACCGACTTGAAGCAAACTGATGGTTTCATCGGGATAGCGCAGTAGCAGTATGAATCGAAAATTCTGGGTGCTGCGTTAAGCATCAGCAGTAAATGATACCCGTCAGATCAGCCACGGCCAAGCTAGCCAGTGCAGAGTATGTGAACGACAGTGAGAGTTGTCCCCTCCCGCACATTAACAGAGAGCAGAGCGGCCGTCACGCAGCGACATTGTAAATATGAAACGAATAGTGAGAGAAAGGAAGGTTTGGAGCGGTGAGGTAACTGTCTCGTAGGTGGTAGAGTTAATAATCTAACACGACAGCTGCTAGAAATAATGACTACACGGAATTCGAGTGGCGGTGGGAGCGGCAGCAGTTATAGATAGCTGGCACGGCAGCGGGAGGTTTTGAAGGAGATGGACAGCAATAGTAGCGGGAGCAGCAGTGCGATGCTAGCTCAATCAGGGAAGCTATGCGTTAGTGAGTGGCGCTCTGCTATCTCGCCACCCAACTAGCTGTAGTCTGTGGCTGACCAGACGAGAGAGAAATAAGTATAGAAGCTCGGAATGGCGGAATAGTTTACATTTACAGTAAGTAACGAGGCATCCATTTACTGCTCAACATATTCACAAGAGCGGATAGCACACACGGCAATCAACACATGCCTGGCGAGAGAGAGTTATTGACGACGCTGCCTACACAGGAAGGAGAGAAAAGAGAGATTTCCGGCCAGCGAGTGGTGGTAGTACAAGCTAAAGGTGGAGATGTGTGGGACAGAATTTCACTCGCCCACCTGTGTGAAGAATCATGCTATGGTGGGCGAGCTTTCAGAGGTATTTGTGTGTGTGGGCAGGCGTGTAGGCAGGCGTAAAAACCGATTGGAGAATGTGAGGCGGTAAGCAAGCGTGAACTGAGTATTCGACAGCCATGATATTCGACGACCGTGTGAACTATCCGCTCGCGTGGCCGCTGCAATAACTGCCGCAGCTATTGGTCAGACGGCTGACTGATTAGTACCAGCATCATGTCGTCATCTCTCTGTCGTTTCTTGGCCTGCTGCCCGAGAACAGCCTCTGCGCCGGTGGTTGCGGCAGCAGCGGCCGCCGCCATGCTCTGGAGGGCTCCGTTAGGACTGACAGCGGTCAGCTGGCCGGCTGCAGACGTTGGAATGCCGCCCTGGTAAGCGGCAGACAAACCGGCTCCAGCGAGAGCGGCAGGATATCCTTGCAAGGCAGCGGCCGCCATTGGAGCTTGACTAACTTGAGGCAGACCTGTTGCAGCAACTGCGGCAGCGCTAACAGATGGATTTCCTGCACCAGCTAATCCAAGCAATGCTTGAGGCTGTAAGTTGATAGCAGACGGTGGTAGAAAGAAGCAAGTCATCGGCGCGACGACACACATCAACAGGTGGGCTGACTGCCATGACAGGATAGTGGCGGAGGAGCAGCGACGGCACGCATACAGCAGTGGCAAGTAGCAGTCAGTGTTAATAGTAGTGGTGAGATAATAGTTGGGGGAGGGAGGGAGGGAGGGAGGAGAGAGAAGGGATGAACTGCCTTTCTGAGAACACTGTGAACAAGAAAGAGAAGATAATTCCGAGTACAACAAAGAACTAGTGAGTGTGACGTGTGACATGAGCAGATAGCAGCAGAGGGAAGGATAGTTGAGATGCAAGAACTGCTGTGTTAATAGAAATACATCCAACAGGGCAATGAGCTACGTGTGATAGAAGAGCAGAGTCAGCCATGTGGATGAGCAAACGAGACACACATGCAGCTAATAACAGCCGACTGGAGAGCCAGTAACAGCGCGAGGGCGGGGCCGCTGTCTCGCGAGGGTGGGGCCACTGTCTCGCGAGGGCGGGGCCGCTGTCTCGAGTGATTTCCGATTCAACACAAGTGAGGCCAAGTGGCAGAAAGAGGGAGAGAGGGTGGGAGAGAGATGACAGAGGGAATTAAGAGATTTCAGTAAACGGTGGATGAGAAGCTTTCAGATAATGGAGGAACAGAGTAAACCAGCTCATACGAGATGAAATGATTTGCCCTGTTCATCCAGCGCACTCTCTCAACACAAAATTAAATTCATAAGCAGAAAATTCAAGGGGTACATTGTATCAAATGCGAAGCCTTTCAACAGCTTACCTATGTATGTGTAAAGCGGAAATTAAAAAATGACTATGCAGTGGCGAGGCGGCAAGGATTTCTGGGAAAGATTGCCGATTCCACGGGTGCTGGTGGCATGCCAGTTTTCAGATAAAGTTATGGTCATTAGTTTGGGTATCGGCGCTCGTCCAATTGAAGCAAACGGATATGAATCACCAGCAGCCATAGTTCTTAACTGAAAAGTTGCATGTAAACAGGGGGGGTGGTAAAGCCAGCCCGCACGGACCCTGTTGTCTGAGTGTATGTGCGTGTGAGGAGCCACAGCGCAGCACAGCAGTGTCGGTGTCAAGTAACGCGTGTGTATGTGGGTTCGGGAATTAGCGCGGAGTATATCTCACAGCAGACATGATGGCTGGCAATGGTGTAAGCTTAGTTTTACAGTTCTGAACACGACAGCAGAGAGCGGTATGTTGGTGACAGCGTCAAACCCATGCTTGTTAATAACGGATTGAGGTCAGAATACAGCAGTTACTGTCGAACAGTAACCAATGCTTGCATATCACAAAGACCAAATCTTGCGTAAATTTTCGACTCTATATCAACGATTGATTGGTAGATTGGTATCGTGTAGATAGGCAAAACTAAAGAAAGGCTAGGCACATTGAGTGTTACTGAACGCTAGAGGCGATATCGTTTTTTTAAATCTGGATAGGAGAGAGGCCTGCAATAAAGGAAATGTTTAGATTAGAGTGGCGCCGTCTGCTGGCGTCACGGACAGCTAAAAGAGAGGTCAATGTAAGAACCAAACCAAATCACCAGCCTACAGTGAACAACACTACCTCCCATCTCCTAACTAAGGAGTTGTCTACTCATGGCAAGCAAGCTTCTAAGCATAGTGGTGGAAAATGAGCGAGTGAATAAATGTATTGGACTGTCAAAACTTCTACTACGGAATACTGAGGCGAGAGACTGCAATTACGACTACAAGCGCCTCGGGTGGCGGCTAGTTCAGCCTCTCGTCTCATTTCATCTAGAAGAATTGATAGTCTATCACACCATCAGTCACAACAGTAAGCAAGCAACGATACAGATCAAGGTAGAAGGGGACCATTCAAATACATCTACTGCTCTCTCTCTCAACTAACAGTGGTAGGTACAACACGGGAATAGAAAGTATAGCATGTTATAACAGCCTGTCTCTCTCCCTCTCTCTGCCCCTCGGTAAGCGGAGGAGAGAGAGAGACGAGAGTGCGTTAATTGGACAGGCTACAGTGAGAAAAGATAGCGGAGAGAAACAGGGCTCTGGGAGGGGGAGAGATAGTAGGTAGACAGACTATACCGTATGTAATGAAGGCGGGTGCAATGTGGCAGCTGCTAGCACTTGACTAAGCGCCTGCTGAGCAGCGTGTGTATTTGCTTGGTTAGCCGCTGCAAGAGCTGCCCGGTTCTGGTTGACTTTTGCTAACAGTTTTTGCGTAGGGTGATAATATTTGCAATGTTCCCTCGTACATTTGCCTTTGACGAAATCCATACAGACAACAGCAAGGTCGTCTTCCGTCAGTACATAATCAGGAGGGTGAGCTCGCTCGCACTCAGTGTCGGGCGCGGAACATGCACCTTCCTTGCTGAACTCCGGGCAGACCTAAACATTGAGCACTAAGGCTAGGAGAGAGGCAAAGCGGGCAACACAACAGGTCTACTAACAGAGAGGTGAAAGAGATAAGATGTGTGTGAGAGAGAGTGAGAGAGCTAACTACCACTAGCGGTATGTCACTAGGGGGCAGCAGCTGTACACTACTAGTCTACAGCTTCTGCTCCGGCAGCGTAAAAGGAAAGTCTAAAAGGATGTCTAGGGGGGGGGGGCAAAATCAACACACGGGTATAAAAGGATGAAGTTGGTTCGTCAAATCAGTAGTGCAAACGATTACTGGTGGTATTAAAGCGCAGGTCTCTGCCAGAGAACTGGTGTGTGTATCACAGGGCGGCGGCGGTAGAAAAGTCGCATTAGTTTGTGCAGAGACCGAGTTCCCACCGGAGACAAAAGTTGTCAAGCAGGGGTGGTTGGTGGGCGGTACACGACATTGACATTGCTGCAGTGCTGCTATGTAAGGGCGGCGCACACAACACTGAGGTTATGGTGTTGTTATTTAATAGCTGGACAAACCAAGAATTATAGTACAAAAATTACGAGAGGTGTAGCCTGCTTTCCATTGATGACCTGACCACCGTGGGACGGGCGGGCAGATGCACGCCCGTGCTGCGCACACAGCGTAGTGTGAGTAATGGTGTTTGACGACTAGCTGGTGTGGAAGCGGCTGAGGAGCCGTGGGACACGATCTAGCGATGGCGGCGGCTGCCGGGGCAATATTAGCGGCGGTGGCGGCAGCACAGGGAGGAGGACAGGACAGAGCAGCAGTAAGCAGACTACAACAGCTCGACAGGAGAGTGGGACGGGCTAGGTAATTTACGATAACCGTTATACTAACTGATACTCGATGTTGCTGCTGAAATTGATTTGATTGTGTATGATTGCGATTGTTTGATGGTGATTGTATGGTTTGGTTCCTGCAAAGTACTCATTCGACGCTAGCTGGCTAGCAAAGGGCATCAGGACAACTCGCTGCTGCCATAGGAGAGAGAGACGGGCGAGTGAGCGATATAAGTACCTCGAGACGGTCGGCCCTGGGAGGCTTCTGGCCCCCATTGAGTGTTGACGAGGCGTTGGACACTGCAGTGGTGTTAGGCACATGTGATAGGGCTACAAAAAAATCTCAACAGTCAGAGAGGAAGGTCAAGGCTAGAGATGAAGCCGAAGGCTCGCTACAAATACAAGCAGGAACAGGAAACGAGTGAAAGAGAAGATAACAGCAGCACGCCACTACAGCAGTGACAAGCCCTTCCATGCCTAACTGGAGCCATGCAGGAAAAGTTTCAATCGAAGGTCCATCGAGCAGCTGTTATACTAATGACCGAGAGAGCACAACTCCTGTAGTTGATGAGTTGGAACACGTGAACTCATACCCTGGCTGTCTAGCGTAGCAGAAGCGGCAGCAGCAGCAGCAGCAGCAGCACTAGTACCCGCACCTTGAGATGCAAACTGCAGGGGCAGCTGTCCGAGGCCGGATAGTTGGGCAGCAGACGGCACTCCGGCTGTGGTAGCATACTGGTTATATAGGTAGGGCGCAGCCTACAAAACATGGGCATAGAGAACAACAATGTAGCCACGGCCTTCACTATACTAACCGCGCAGGGCAACAGTAACACATTAGGCTTATGACTCGACACGGCATAAACTGGACAAGCACACTTTGTCGTGACAACAGCAAAATGAGGTAGTGCTAGGAACGTACGGTACCCTGCGAGACATAAATAGCGTAACATAAGTATTACTATATCAATGATGAGTACAAGGATACCATACATACAGACAGTGGTGGTAAGAACTAGCTGGCATGCACTACAAGCGTTAAATCATCCAGCCACAGAACCATGCAGGGCAAATCAAAGTGTAGCGCAGACAAGTGAGCCGAGTGGTTTACTAGACACTGATTCTGGGAGTTGTCTTCCCAATCTACACATAGCCATCCGCCCAAAGACCAGCTAGCCATACATGCAGGTAGTAGGTTTGTTGTCAGTGAAATTTTGAGAAGTTTGTGAGTGGTGAGAGATAATTCTTAGCCTGAGAGACGAGGGACTGGCTGGCCATGGGCGGGGCGGAGGCAGACGCGCAGCTGCCGTGGTCTGTACTAACCGTAATCAAGGCCGGATTGGCAGCAAGATGGCCGGCAGCGGCCGCGCTGTGTAGTACAGCAGCAGGAGCGGTAGCAGCCATGTATCTATTACCCTCCAGAGCCAGTGAGAGAGAGAGAAAACATGTCTGTGGTCATTGGTGATACATGAAATCAAACCAACACAACAGTGATCTCAGCTTGTGGGTAGTCTATATGCAGAGCCACACTGAGGCGTGCACACGGAGACATTGGTGAGAGGGTGCTACCTGTCACCGATGCCTCCATGATGAAAATTACAGCTGAGCTCGAGTGTATGAAATTCTTTAGTTTGAGGCTGTGCTTGCACCAGAGCAGCGGAGATGGGCCAGCCGCTGAGTATCTCCACTGCGCTGGTGCAAACACAGACTAGCAGCAGCTGCCTCTAGCCAGAGTTGGTAACCATAGTAGTAGAATAGCAAGCAGCAACATAACCGGGTGAGAGAGATAGTAATGAGAAGGTTATAAGAAGAGCCGGCATCTGTCGCTTTTTCTCTCACACACACTTCTACCACTGGCAGCACACACAAACAGGGTGTTACAAACAACTCATTGCAGCTGGTTAGAGAGATAGATAGCAGGTAAGTCTCAATCATCGCTACTGCCTGCCTGCGAGCAACCACAGCAGCAAGCTTCTATCACAGCGCAGCCAACAGAAAATCACTCCATATGTGGGAGTTGTTTGCTCTTGAATAGTTAACTACCAGTATGAGTTATGTAGGGAGAGGAAATATCTGTACTATAAAACTACAGCTCTAAGAGATTCCATAGACACATAGAGAGGAACAGGAAGTGCCGTCTGAGCATTGGGAGTCAGAGCGCCACTTACTAGGTGGCCGGGGACGGGCATGTTGGGCACCGGTACACTCGGCAGCAGAGAGGAGGCTTGGATATGAGCGAGCTGGTTCTGGGCGAGCATCTGATTGTAGTGGTACCTGAAACATGTACGTATATCACAAACCGCACACCATACATTGTATCATACATATAGTAGTCGGTAGTGAGCAGCGCTCCGATACGTACTTGAGTGCGAGGTTCTGTCGGCCATTTTGAAGCAGCTGCTCCTTGAGATGCTGTGGAGGGTGGAGGTACTTACACTGCGGATCTTTCCTCTGACATTTACCCTGCAAATAAAAATGAAAGTCAATGGACGCTGATAGCGGCATTATGGGACAATCGGCGGGCCAAGAAAAGTAACTACTCCGCACGCCACCACGCCACCAACCTCTCTTGAAGCGCTATCACCAGCGATAGGGCGTGCAAACAAAAGCGCAGTAGCTAGAAGACTAATGCAGCTAACTTGGCACAAAGTGGACTACTGCCTGGGAGCCACCTCGCCTCTATCGCTCCACCCGCTGGAGGCGGGTTGGTGACTCAGCCGTATCTACGGCTAAAAACAATGGCCACCATGCTGGCAGTCGCTAAGAACTGCTTCCGACTGGATCAATTCTTTGAGCAGATGGCTCTAGTATCCCATCGTAACACGGCTATAATGGCATAGCTGACAGAGCGACAATCGCAACGTAGCAACAGAGAAGAGTTACTATCAGATAACTAAACTTGACTCCGGCATGCATAAATTGTTTTTGTTGGAGTCAAGAGTTGAGTAGTCAAGAATTGTAAGGTACACTTTCATCTCTGTAGTGAGAGACTGCGTCCCGCGATTAGATAGCAGTACAAGCGCAGCGTACACCTCCTGACCGAATATTGGAGAAAATCTCATAACTCATCTGACAACAAAACGATGACAGACCAGTCTACAGTGCCAGCAAACCAATGTAGTGCAGCGCCGCAGTAGTATGGAGTGCCAAGGACTACTAACAGCGACACAGTAGTAATATTTAGAAACAGAACATGTTATTATCCACACAGAACGAATCGCTCAACCAAGTAGGTCACCAGGAGTGAAGAGGAGAGCAGCGAGTTCAGAGATATAAATCTGTCCACCATTGTCATAACAAGAGGGCGAGAGCGGCCACTTGTTGATGAGCTGGCAGTGTATATGACTGTCAGCAATATACAGCAATACAGCTGGCCATGTTTATACGACCTTCAGACTCTCCGATGATAACCTGCTAGTGTATCAGGGCTGGTAGGGAGAGCTGGGAGCGAGGGCTGGTAGGGAGAGCTGGGAGCGAGGGCTGGTAGGGAGAGCTGGGAGCGAGGGCTGGTAGGGAGAGCTGGGATCATTGAAAAGTTGTTCCACAGCAATAAAGATGACTAAAATAGCAGAGGCATAGTCATAGAGGCGTAGTGAGTGAACTAGCGCAGAGGTGGCGAAGCAGAGGTGGCTAAGAAATGGCCGAAGAAGTATCACTTGTCTAATGTCAATGTGCTCCACAAATCGTGATAGCCGTTGGAGATATGGTCGGTAGAATGATTAACACTTATAACTGGCACATAAAACCGATGCTGAAAACAGCTTCTGAACTATTACAACAGCGTATACTGGTATGTGAGAGAGGGAGGGAGAGAGAGAGCTAATGAACATCCAGAACACCACAAGCTCAGTGTACAAAACTCCAGAGTCCACAACATGGTTGGTGAGAGAGCTGGCAGGGGAGACTGGTTAGAGAGATTGTAGTTGGGAGTGACAGATGAGAGAGTGGGGTAGAGATATTTATGTACAACAAACTAGGAAGAGAAGGACGTCTCACATTACCAATATAGAGGGAGAGAGATGGCGAACTATTGAGAGGTGAAGATCATTGCATACTAAGTGAGGGAGAAAGGAGAGAGCAAGGGAGGAGAGAGAGAGAGAGAGAGAGAGAGAGAGAAGTAGAGATGGAATGACATAGAGAAAGATAGAGAAGGGATGACTGGAGAGTGTATAGAGAGAGCGTGGAGCGACGGAGAGGGTATAGAGAGAGAGCGTGGAGTGACAGGAGAGGGTATAGAGAGAGCGTGGAGCGACGGAGATGATACTTGTTGAGCTAATGAAGGTATAATACCGAGTCAGTCTGTTCGTCTGTCTGCTGTGACTGGGGAGGTGATGGAGCGGCGGAGGCAGCAGTGGCAGCCATGTTGTACATGGAGTAGTCTGGTGGCATCTGTCCTCCAGGAATCCAGCCGCCGTGATACATGACAACTGTCTGGTTTCTCGTAACTAGCTTCTCTCACTCACGCTCTAGGGTACACCACTGGAAGACTGACGTCGTGATGTTCAAACTGGCTTCCCTTCCAATAGCGGTTCGGCAGCGGGTAGACAGACGTAAGAGCGGCAGCGAGAAAACAACGATAGCGGGAGAGTAGGATACCGTCTGTCTCGACTAATACAACAACTACGTACAAGCCTAATGAAACCTACTGAAGAGCTTGAATGAGCAGAGCACCTGACAAGCACTGGCACTAGCTGAGCAGTTGACAAGCTACTGATAAGAGAAGCTATCAACAGCCCGCATATTTATCCAACGTTGATGATAACAATGTAACCAAGTGGTGGAGTCGGTGGGAAGTAACGCAGTGCGCTGCACACGAGGGCACGTATGGACCAATCAGCGAGCTCCTAGTAACGGCGTAAGTAGAACGAGCCGAGGCAGACGGCAGAGGGCTGAAGGGATCGAGCCGATGGCATGGCAACGAGCCTTAGTGAAGTATGATGGGCACGGAGTGTGCTTGCGCGAGGGAGCGGTGGGAGCTACGATGATATTGACCGTCTGATAGCCAGCATTCATCTTTAATTACACGGTGTGGAACATGTTCGCCCGATGAGTTGGTTGACATTAACTGATCGGCCACAATGCGGCAGTAAAACATCAAACACATCTCGACATTTACAGAACAGAGATATGGCGGTATAATTGGTAGATATAGGGGTAGAGTACAGCAGCTGGTTCCACATCGTCAGCTAGCGAGAGAGCCAGCCACAGCCACTAAGCCCACTCACTGTCGGCCATGGGCAGAGAGAGAGA
>ERZ1740065.2779-NODE-2779-length-10933-cov-11.824784_pt1 | contig 10933 bp, 12 predicted proteins | sample MGYA00581738_ERZ1740065 | MGnify/ENA primary metagenome ERZ1740065 (study PRJEB43018, sample SAMN04849749) | marine metagenome | isolation source: floating plastic debris | place: Pacific Ocean | collected 2008-09-01 | study: EMG produced TPA metagenomics...
TATTTTCCTCCCTGTCTTACCTGATTCTAACCTTAAACCCTAGCGTCCTAATCTGCCCCCCCCCCCTACCCGACGCCTACCCCCCTTACCAGACGCCTACCCCCTACCCAACGCCTACCCGACGCCTACCCCACGGCTAACCCGCGTCTAGCATCCTTCTTCCAATTTATGCCCGCTCTCCTCCTTTTCAGACATCTACACATAATTCTGGAATGAGGTTATCAAAAACTGATGACAAGTTTTAGGCTATGAGGGAAGAGATCATTGCTTGCCATCTTCCTAGCTTTAGTTGGATCAATAAGTCACTATGGATACGGCTCTTAATAAATCTTCATGTCGAATTTATTGGCACAGAAGCATAGACATAGACATAGACAGGGCAGCTGATGGCTGATGCTGAGGTGTAATTGTTTGCGTGCACAGCCACCGCTACTTAAAAACTTCCAGTGGTTTGATCAAAACAACCAAACAACATTCTCCTCAGCGTAAATAGATGGCAGCGGTACTTGAAGAGCGAACTAATGTATGAGTTTTACCTCGGTCATGTAACAACAACACTATTTGTCCTTGTCGAACAGAGAAGGCTAATTCATCACAACTTTGTAGTAGCATGAAGCGAGTATTCTATTTTTTGGTCAGGGTGAACAATTGAACCTACTCACACAGGACTGAAGTTGACTAAATAGCCTGTTGGCTTGTGGTTTCACAAGCTGCCGCTTACCTCCGTTCAGGGTCACATACACACACCTCACAAGATCTCTGATAAGAATCACATTCAACTAAGGCGCGGTGCCAACTGCTAAAAATAGAATTCGCACTAAAAGATTGTGCCCATAGAAATTTATTCCGAGCTTGACCCGTCCAACGTGACATTGTTCTCTCACTGGTTTAATACAGAGAATCCGTTTCTGCTAAGTATTAACACCTTTTCTTCCCGGTCAACTGGCGGGCACAGACGCGGTGCTTTAATACCCATTTGGTCTTCGTTAGATGGGTTAAGTGTCAACAATTAGATAGCTTGAAGGCTGCTCGGGAGCGCATCGGCGTATCATATATCATTTGGCCTCACGTACACACACAACAGCTCAGCCTCGCTCGATAGTGGGAGTTCCTAGAAACATTGCATCATCCTATGCAACAGCATTGACGCCCGATTCGTAACACTGCGATTCAATAAAAGTATGAACCTAGGTAATGCTCGATGCCCTGCGTCAGAGACCAGGCTTTGTCACATACTGTAAACACGGACCTGTTGTTCAATGGTGTAAGGTTTCTGCAGTGTTTAGACATACTAAATTGATGATTTGTTTCACTGAGTGAATCTAATTAAAAAGCGCAGCCTTTGATTTGTAAACAAGGTGAAACACCGGCCAAGTGTTTAACATTACACATCCAGGTAGATTACATTGCTTCAGACCGGACTTCTGTCTCGAGATGCAGAAACAGCATTATTACAAAACCTGCGTGGCGCGACGTTTGTTAGCAGCAAGTCGTCACGTCCTGCGTCACGCTGTTCCAGTCTCATCCTGGGGGACAGTCAACAACACTCAGTCGGTTGATTAATGCCCTCTGGTGGCATGGTGATTTATGTCGATATGGAATTTCTAAATAGCGAAGAACCCGCGAGCCAGTTGAGACAGATTGTCAAAAGCCTTGTGGATTGTTGGGCTTAACCTCAGGTCAAACCGTAGCTGTATGTTCAATCCGTCAGAGGAAGTGCCACTCTCCAGCCAGGTATCCACCAATCAAACGCTACTAAAGAACAGTATTATCCCAGAGATAACTTCACTATGAGGAAGTTATTTATCCTACTGTCTCAGCTGATAAAGGTCATCCTCTAACAGCTGCCACCATAATCGATCATATGGATACCAGGATTTCACCACAGTTTTTTCGGGGTAAAAACAATTTGAATGCTAATTAATCGACATTGTAATAGAAAGATGCATCGACAGTCATCTTCACCGTGATGAAAAACTATTGTAAAAACTCCAGTCGCCATAGCGATCTTGGATACAAATGGGCCTATCATGTCTTTAGCAACATGATAACAACTCTTTTAACCGTGACACTAGTATAGAGTCTCTAGCCACACTCAAAGTAGTGAATATGTCAATTTATGAATAAATATGCGATGTAAGACAGTCATGAGTCATGAAATGCAGATGGGGCGAGGTATGGGAGTGCCAAGATGTGCCTGTGGAACAATAGAAGTAAGGTGGTATTTAGCTATTTAGAAATATCCACAGTAACCGGAGTTTTTGCCTCGCGTGTTGGCTGGTATTTGATCCGCTGCATAATCAATGAGTCTTCCATCTCGCCTACGATTGGCTCCTTCTGCGCTGAAGCAGCCAATCAACTTCGCCTGTGGTAGAAACAAGGTCTGCTTGTCTTGCTATAAAGAGTGCTCAGCCACACACTCTACATCACAAGCTTGTTGGACACAAACTGATACGGTTTTGAGGTAGAATTTTCTGGACAATTAGCTAGCAAAACCGCAACACACAAAAACACTATGGTAAGATATCACTTACAGTATTATATTACCATTGCAACATACGTTAACTTGACTCACTGTATGAGTACTGTTTATAGGATCTGGACATCGCTACATCGTCAATACAGTATGTACTGCCGTACCTCGTTCCTGTCATCCTCTTTCTCGTGGCTTCTTCGCTCTGGAGATGGTATGTAGACAGCACCAGAGACGCAGCCAGTAGTCTCCCTCTACCCCCAGGAACAGTTGGCCTCCCATTTGTTGGAGAGACATTCAACATGCTCATGAAGGTATGAAAAAGTTCATTTCATTTTACAAAACGACACTGCCACATTGTCTATCACGGTATATGTGTTTATAAACAGGGCTTCGATTTCTATCGTGACAAGCGTGACAAATACGGGCACGTGTACAAAACGCACATACTGGGTAGGCCTACGGTTCGCGTGTGGGGTACTGAGAACGTGCAGAAGATCCTGCAGAATGAGGAGAGACTAGTGACAATGAGCTGGCCCACGTCTGTCTTGGAGCTGATGGGCAGAGGTGGACTCGTCACGTCACAAGGAAGATGTCACAATCTGAGACGGATGGCAGTTATGAAAGCTTTTACTGAGAGCGCAGTGAAAGGTATTGTTTGAATGAGTGACTGATGGTTTGGCACGTTACCGTGTGACCTTGTTCTATTTTCAACAGAATTATAATTTTCCCGCCTAGATTATGCTAAGGGCATGGAGAAGATCTTATTGAAATTCATTGCATCCTGGTGTGAGAAAGGACAGGTGACGGCTGCAGAGGAGAGCAAGAAGTTAGCTTTCCAGACCACAGCTCGAATGCTTCTCGGTTTCAACTTCTCATCCGGGCAGATGAAGACTATGATGGAGAGCATGACTGTCATTGCTGAAAACTTCTTCACGCTTCCCATAGATCTCCCTGGCTTCGGTTTCCACAAGGTGAGTTGATGCCTCTGCAAAAAACGCAGGGTCAATCGTTCAACAACTGCACTCGATTTGTGAAAACTGGTCACGCATGAAATGTGTCAAAAACTCTGACATTTCTTGTGACATTTCCTGCTTGATTTACAGGCCATGAAGGCGAGGAGGCAGTTGATAAAGACTCTGGAAGATATAATCAGTCAAGATGACGATGCAGAATCTATGAACGCTCTTCTAATTCTGAGACAAGAAGTCGACAGTGGCCGCCTAACGAAGCAAGAACTCATGGATACACTAATCGAGATGCTGTTCTCTGCGTTTCACGGTACGTCCAAACACTAGACAGCTGACTGGCTGAATGTAATTACATTGAAAGGTGACACGGAATGCGCCTCAGTTCTAAGAATTCTGTAACAGGCAAATGCTTGACAGAACACTCGAAAGCAAAATTGATGTCGTCTGTCATGTTGGGACAAGTGCACTCAACCGATGAAAAAAATACTAGTTGTAAAAGTATTTTATCGAGTTAGCCTTCGTAGCCTCACAGCAGTTGTCTGCTTGTATTCAGGTATGACATCGCTATGCTGCTCGGCGTTCGTACAGCTTGGCAAAAATCCAGAGGTGATAGATGGTATCACTCGAGACCTGCGCGATGCCGAACTCCTCAACGGAGAGTTGCCACCGGAGAGGCTCTCTCAGCTACCCTACCTACGGAAAGTCGTCAAAGAGCTGCTGAGGTTCGCACCACCCTATGGCGGCGGTTACCGCAAAGTTCTCAAGACCTTTGAACTCGAGGTGAGTGCCGATGTGACAGAGTTAGATTAATCGATTACATCATGCACGGTCATGGTTGACCTCTGTCTGTACGCCATTAGAGTTGACACCTCATTACAAGTATTTACTGATTTTGATGACCTTACGTCAGTTTTAAGGTTAATGGTCATACGACTCGAGTGGATGTGAGATGAAACGCTGTTTTTGTTACAGGGATATCAAGTGCCGAAAGGCTGGTCTGTCCTCTACAGTATCAGAGATCAGCACGAGGCGGAGGAGAACTTTACCGACGCCAGAACGTTTAACCCTGACAGATGGGACAGTGAGAAAGCTACCGATGCCTATATACCATACGGCGGGAAAGGAAGTCGGAGCTGCGTGGGAGAGAAATATATGAACGTTTTCATCCAGGTCTTCCTGTGCCAAGTATCACGAAGCTGTCAGTGGGAACTCCAAGACAGAAACACTACCTTCACTCATTTTCCAGTGCAAATGCCTACCACTAGGGTGGGTTTGAATTTCACTGAATCTACGAGGAAACTGAAACACTAAACACAAGTCACAGTAATTTTATTGTCATTTTTCATCCTTTTGATACGTTTAATCATACAATTGTACAGTATTTTTTATATAAAACACATTTACATCACAGCACCGTCAATGACACAGGGAGCTTCTCATTTCGTAGACACTCATCCGTTCATCATAAGGGCACGTCTGTAAAAATAGAACTCATAACGCTCACTGCTACGAAGTTTATTCAGCAATGCTTCGTTAGCGCTACTAAATCTGATGTTGAAACTGTCAGCATAATGAAATGTAAAAAAAGCTATTTTGTAATGCAGCTGAGAGTATTGCCTTGACTGCCAGTCATAAGCCCATGATTTTATGCATGATTGAGCTTGAATGCAGATTACTGAGCGCACAGAGAGGCTGGATAACAATAGAATTCCGTCATAGATGATGTAAACAAACACGTCTGGTGACTATTACCACTCTACGTAGAGACTGATAAGGTTGGATATCTGAGGAAGAAAAGGCTGTCTCTTTCTTTGGCAATGCTGTTGTGATATGGGGTAGGTTGAGAAGGTCAAGACTGATAAGATGTGCGTCAGTCGACGGTGATAAGGGAAATATATAGAGACGGATTATTTATGCTGTACATTGTCAGATCGGACGAGAGGGGAAGTGGGTCAGGCAGATGAACAGACAGACAAGCAGATGCCAAACTGGGCTAATTTTTCACTGATATAGCAGTTAGCGAGATCTGTATCACTGGCTCCGATACTCTTGTCTATTGGCTATTCAAAGGTGAATGTCAGATAAAATGTTGTGACAGCATTGACTGGCGTATCGCAGTGGATGAGACGGTGCAACCATAACACAAAGCAGCTGGCAGACTACAAACCAGGCTTTTGGCATGGGAACACCAAATCTCGGCCAAAAATTTAACCTCTTCATGCCAGCATTGTAAACACTACTTTATGCAACAACTGTCGGATAGGCAAAAAAAGAAGAAAAAGCCACAATAATAAATAAGTACTTCTAACGTAGTCTGGGGTTATTTTTGCTCCAGTCGCCAGCATGTGAACCTTTGAATGGTGAAAGTTTAACGCTAATGAGGTCAATAGTTGGCAGGTAAAACAAGTTGATTTGTTTCCAACTCCTGTCCCACATGAACTAGGATAAAACCGCAACAGAAAGATATCATTCATCCTATCGTGGATGAAATGATAACAGCTGCTGATACTTTTAGTTAACGGTTAGTCCACTGCTGATGCTGTCGCAAGCATGGATGGAACAACGAACAGCATCGGTATTGCAATTTTCTTAACGTTGACTTCATGAAAATGACAGTAACCTATGCTCTATGCGGCAATGGATATAAGTGCTGGTGTACTCGTTATTGGTTATTGATGATATTTACAGGTTCTAGTCTCGATCGAGTCAACATCAAAAAGTCGCTAAACTTGCTTGGAGCTGTGGCCATGATTGTTGGATCTATGGTTGGGTCGGGTATATTCATATCCCCCAAAGGAATCCTGGAGTACACAGGCTCTGTTGGTGAGTTATAGAACCTTCGCTATCTAATAGAACCTCTGCTATCTACTTGTCAATGAATGACGATGATGAAGTAAATCTCAGTGGATGCAGTTAGACTCAGTTCTCTGAAGCCTCATGACCCAGTGTCCCATATACTAGTAGATGAAACAAAACAGGTTGATATGTCAAAAGCCTCAGGTTCTTCTATTTGTCCTTGACCCAGGTTTGAACCTCATTCTATGGGCGCTGTGCGGCATGATTGCTATGGGAGGTGCGCTGTGCTTTGCTGAGCTGGGTACACTGATCGGAGAGTCTGGAGGTCCGTGGGCATACATTCGAGCTGGGTTCGGAGATGCTCCAGCCTTTGTAGTAGCTTGGACCAGCATCCTAATACCAGCGGCTTCCTCCGCGGTCATTTCCCTGTCTTGTGCGGAATATCTGCTACTCGTCTTCTTTGGTGACTGCAATGTTCCCGTATGTCAGCACTTCATTCATCAGAACAGAAAAAACTTTTGGGTGCCCAAGAAAAGTTCATAGCTACATTCACACGCCATGGCAGATGCCAATTAATCAAAATAGAGGCAAGAGGGCAAACCAGTTCAGCAGAGAGAACTGCCAGTATTTACGATTGACTCGGCATGGCTGCTTGGCCGACTAGGGTTGAGAAATGGGTCACCTTACACCTGGTGCCAATAATCTGTGATGTATAACTACTCAAACAGGCCATTGAGAAAAAATATGTTTTACCTGCGGTCTACGCGCTTGTAACCGATGATTGCCTCAGGCCCATATGAATGAGGGAAGGGGCTACATACCGGGCTCTCCCTAAATACAATTCTAAAACATATTTTCACATATTTCTTGTCAACGTAGCTATAGACTACACTATAAATTGACTTCTCCGTTGGCATGTGCCATATTGCAATGCGCAAGCACTAAAGTACCCACTGCAGGTGCTTGTCGGAAAGCTGTCCGGCATACTCATCCTATGGCTGGTCACCTACATCAACCTTCACGTTGACACTGCAGCAAAGATCTTGAAAGTTCTCCTGCTAATGAAAGTACTGGCATTGACTTTGATACTAGTGGGAGGAATCTACTGGATCGTCATCTATGGTTTTGACAACTTGGACAACGCATTTGAAGGTACCAAACTCTCTCAATCAGTCATGAATGGCGTTGGGCTTGACCGAATGCCATTCCAGGAGCTGGATTTAGCTGGTCTCTATTCTAATTGGCAAGTTTTTACCACGAATTACGCGCTGACGGCTTTGTCCGCGATTGTCTTGTCTGAGACATGGCAATTAAGAAGCAGATATTTTTGGTCAGTCAGTGGCAATGATACAAGTTCACCCAACCATGCTTTACAGCCATCAGATATGCAGGTAACACCCTTCCCTAGGTGGCACTTGACAAACTCTACATGCGGCCCATAGATAATCCATGTCAAAGCAGAGGTATTTCACCACTGAGGAGAGAAATGCTGGAGGAGGAAATGGCGACTATGATACTGAGGCTTGATTGTTAAATAGTGACTAGCATGTGATCATACCACTCTTCCCAGGGAGCACCAGTAAGCCGTGGAGTGTGGCTACAGCATTCTACAGCGGCCTTTGGGCTTATGACGGATGGAACACGGCCAACTTTGTCACAGAAGAAGTGAAGGATGCTAAACGCAACATGCCCCGGGCTATCATCATGTCCACGCTACTAGTTATAGGCTTGTACCTAGTAGTCAACGTATCCTACTACGCTGTCCTCACTCAGCATGAGGTATCACCACATGTCCTAATTTACACTAATGCAATTTTATTTAGTCCATGCATTTCGGTAGACAGCAGGCGTGAAAGAAGAAATCGGCTGACAATGTTTTGCTAGCGATTGAAAGAAAGAACAGGCAACATTTTTAATAAATTAAAAGGCCTTTCCACTAACTCAGCCGCTCTTCCCATCAGTGTAGCCTCATTTACGATTGCTTGTAGCGTGAACAAATGCCTCCGGCCAGATATTTTCCAGCCATTATCGGTTCATTTACTCGCCTGAATAAAATTACCCTAGTGTGAGTCGGAGTTTACGTAATTTCTTTGGAGACGATTTGAGATGGGTTGCATTAAATTTGAGAGAGAAACGAGTACGTGATTTTTATGAAAGTTCTCAATCCAGCTGATAGATATTCTAATCCTGGACAGGTCCTGCAGTCTACAGCAGTGGCCATGGACTGGGGAAGCAAAGTAGTAGGTGACTGGTCTCGAGGCTTCTCAGTGATCGTTTCCCTCTCCATTCTCGGTTCCTCTATAGCAGGCTCGTTTGGGACCAGCAGGATAGCCATGGTTGTGGCTAGAGCAGGTATGTGTGTCAAGCTGCTTAAAGTTCCACAGATGTTGAAGCAAAAACTAATTGTCTAATTCCTTACGGTGATTGCCGGACCAGATTTGAACAGACCCTAATGAAACAGCCATTATCCCAGAGGTAAATAGCGGAACTGTAGAAACTAATCGTGTAATTCCTGTGTACATACTCTGTCTTCTCCTGCAGCTAATCCCATGTCACACCTCTGAGTCACAGGCCACAGCTTGTACGTTCTATTCTTACAATTTTACAGGTCACACTGTTCAAGTGCTGTCTATGGTGAAGGTGAAGGACAACGCCCCCTCAGTATCACTTCTGACCAACTGCTTCCTGACGACAGTTTTCATACTTGTCGGTGGTGTAAATGTATTCATTAACTTGTTTAACTTCTGCGCCTGGCTGTTTTACGGCATGTCATTTGTATCTTTGATAATACTGAGAGTGAGGAAGTATCGACGCGACGACGACAGCGTGTTCCGTGTGCCCGTACTGCTGCCAGTGCTCATGACTGCTGTCTCATTGTACTTGATCATTATGCCTGTAGCTACCGAACCCACGTTGGAGTATCTGATTGCGATTGTAGTGATGCTGAGCGGTTTAATATTCTACTTCACATTCGTATATTGTAAATGGCGATTACCATGGTTCAATAAAGTGACGGTATTTTTGCAGCTGCTGTTGAGAGTGTCTGTACCGAATAAAGATGAATGATGTAACCACATTTATTTAAAAATTAGTTTTTTCTATGTAAATATCGACATCTACAACAGATCGCTGCCTGCTGGAGACATTAGACCATCAGTTCGAACACGATCTGCGTTACCGAGGCGTCTCCAGAAACGTGAAGGAGGCAGGAAAATTTGCTAGCGATGGAAGGAAAAATGCCATGAATCGATTTGAGAGAGAAGCTTGATTATGAAATAGCGTTAGTAAACTGGATGTGGCCTTGAAGATAGGCCACAAGGCATGCATACATGAGAAAAGGATGGATTCACAGCTCGAAACCTGCGGAGAGCTATCTGGATAAATTAGTTGTGGAGTCGGGTGGCCCATCTGCCTCCCATATATAAAGTCTTCAGAAGAAACGCGGACACGGTTGTGATGCACTACAGCTACTCGTGTGTTAGTATCCGGCATACAGTGGAAGTGCGCGTGTCTATCTCTTCAGTGACTGATGCTAGTAATCAGGGGTGGAATGTAGTAAAACGGTGCCGCCGCGGCCGAGAGAGAGCTACACATGTGAGCTTTACTGGTATCATGATATCCTCCGTAGCGGGCCCGACCTCTCAGGTGGGCGTATTGACTCTGGACATGGAGGAGGTGGAGGAGGCTCACGACGTGTCATCTCTGAAACAGGAGGCAAACCGTCAGTCACTCGGTGACAGTCAAGGTCAGCTCCTAGGGTCGGCGACATGGCAACGCAACCGCTAATGAGGACCTGTTGAGATAATGGTGACTTGGATTGTGTGGTGCAGAAACTGGTAAGATTGAACTCATTATCGCCTTTGAGTCAAGGTTGCCTAAAAGAACCTAGTCTATAGATTGACCCGTTTCTAGATCGCCATACCTACTACTATATTGCTCTGTACATTCTATCGCAGACATCAGTAGCCTATAGCTTTGCACCCCAGAATAATTCACGGAATACCTCATTTATCTCAGAACTAGTGTCCACCTGACAGTACATACCAGCCTGCTTTAGAGGCGATTGTTCTCGCTCTAGCTCTCACACACACGCCTCTCTATCGCTACGAGTTGCCTATTCTTCTCAACTGATAAATCGAATTTTAATGGTGTCAGTGCGGACGAATCATTCACTGGTTTGCATAATGTTTTGTCAACGCGGTTACAAATAAAGGTCAACTATTTCGACTGAGTAGGATCCGCGTTGACGTTGTCGGTGAGGCAGGGAGGTTGGATAACGAATTCGGAATTGAATAATTTGGCTAAGCACTGCGCATTGTTCGCATACTCGGAGCTGAGGGCAGACCCGACACATCCTGAACTGAGTCAGCGCGACTAACCAACTGATAGAAAAACACAGCCTCAAGCCATTCAGAAAAACCTAGGCTAAGTATCAGTTCCTAGGCTATGCATGAATTCTTAGCCTATGTATGAGTTCCTAGGCTATGTGTAAAATCAAACAGTATAACTAGGGAAGCTGTGAGACACCTTGCTCTGATCAGAGGAGACAAATTCTAATGAGACTAGAGCGAGACTTGTCTCCACCTGGGACACACACTCTCGTATAGATAGGGGGGGGGGAAAAAAATATTGAGTTTAGAAGGGGTTAAGTATCAAACGATTATATGAGAGGGGAAATAGGAAGAGGGTAGTT
>ERZ1740065.2780-NODE-2780-length-10932-cov-6.725384_pt1 | contig 10932 bp, 8 predicted proteins | sample MGYA00581738_ERZ1740065 | MGnify/ENA primary metagenome ERZ1740065 (study PRJEB43018, sample SAMN04849749) | marine metagenome | isolation source: floating plastic debris | place: Pacific Ocean | collected 2008-09-01 | study: EMG produced TPA metagenomics...
ACCACAAACGTCTCGTAAGGTACTTAAAAGCGTCGAAAGACTATAGAAAAGGAGAGCTGCCATGTGGCTTAATCTATAGTATATTGGCTGCTGAATATGCCGTATTTGACGATAGGGACGACGTTGCACTGCATCAAACTCTAAAAAAGATACACACAGCTCTTAAGCAGAATTTTGCTTGCTACAGACCTACAACTCCTTATAGAGAGAACCTCTTAAGTGGTTATAGCGAGACAAATAAAAATTATCTACTGGACCGATTAACAGGATTTATAAAATCGGCTGAAAAAGCTATTGCTGAAGACACTACACCAGCTAAGGCTGGTAAATGTTGGCAACGCCATTTTGGGAATAAGCGATTTTTACTGAGCGATTCTGACGATGTAACTCAGGATAGTGCTTTAGTCCGTGCAGATTCTTATCAAGGCATTATTGCTTACCGAGAAACAGAAGAGTTCATCGAAAATAGATATCCTATTCACCTTACGTATGAACTGAAAATTGACTGTGAAATAACCCAGGACGGCTATAGGCCATGGTCTTTACGAGACTTGCTTCGACTTAAATTACCTTTATTCCCGAATAAAAGCTTGAAATTCTTCATCACTAAGAATAACTGTCCAGAGCCCTTTTCGATTAAATGGAAAGTCTGTAACGTTGGACAGGAAGCACTCAAGAGGGATTGCATAAGAGGAACTATCTTTGATGGCTATGACTCCATTCAAGAAACAACAGACTTTAAAGGAGAACATTTTGTAGAATGTTATCTAATTAAAAATGGAATCTGCGTAGCGAAAGACGGAATTTCTGTACCTATTTCTAACAATATAAACAATGCCCTATCCGCTTAAGCAAATAGCTCACAGTCGCGTCCGCTCGATACTATCCGGACTGATGATATCGTCCGACCGACCGCAAAGGAACGGATAGCTGCCTTACTCATGTACAAAACTATCCGGTGCGTCGGTCAGGGCCTCTGCTTCAAGGTAAGCATCAAGCCTAACAAGTCAATAGCGATAAGACGAATACTCTGATCGCACTACAGAGACCGTAATGCTTCTAGCAGCGTGCTATCTATTTCTACAATGGCTTCACCTTCACCGAGAGCAACATCCTGCCTATCAGTGGCTTGTAGCTGAGTGCCCTGGATGAAGAAACGCCCTTGTCCATCCTTGTAGATAGTTGGACACGTAGCACTGTTACAGGGCTTTGCGATGATTTCGAGTTTATCAGGCATAGAAACTCCTTCACCTCACAAAAGGCGTAGATAGATACTGATGGGGGATGGCTCCCATATTAGAAAGCACATTCCCTTATGTCAATCATATACCCCTATTTAATTTACATCTTTACTGTAAATCGTTCGCTGTATCCCGTTAAACCGCTACAGTGTCAACGCTATAGCCTCTTGATGAGGTACTTAGGCACTGGGGGGGATACTAGTGCTCGTCGGATACTTATGGACTTCTGCGAGCGACGCACAGTCGCAATATGATCAGCAATATCAAGCATTAATAGATGCTGGTGTTACTACCGATCAGATTTACCGAGATAACTGCCTCAGAAGGGAAGAACGCCCTCAGTTGGAGCAATGTCTGGCGATCTTAAAACCAGGCGATATGCTTCTTGTATGCCATCTGGAACGATTAGCTGATAGCCGTACCCACCTCATAGAAACCCTACGAAGCCTTCAGCAGCGGAACGTTCAATTCAAAGTTCTTTCTGGCAAGGGATCTGAGCTCGCTCCAGACCTTGATCTTGGCATCATTATCACAGTGATCGAAGCGATCACTGAAATGGAAGGAAAAATTGGCATGCAGGCGTCGGTAGCAGGAGTGGAAGCAGCTCGGGCCAGAGGACAAGCTTTTGGTCCGAAGCGAAAGATGACTGCTGATACTTTGCGCCAGGCCATAGATTTAATTCAAAACTCAGATATGAACTTTGGTGATATTGCCAAGCAGTTTGGGTTCACTCGTGCAGGGCTCTACAACTATGTCAATGGTGATGGGTCTCCCAAGCCTTCTGGCCGTAAGTTGCTAGGGGAATCATCATCAGACTGTGATGCATCCATGGATGTGGATGAGGGGAGTAGTTCGTCTACAAATCTTTGAAAAGCTGGAGCGTAGTTATTTCTGGAGTGTTGCCAGTGAGCATGTACCGTTGGGAAAGCAAATACTTCACGGACATCTTGCCTTAGTCTTTCCAGATATGACGATTCGATAGTGCCATTGGCTACGTTCAGATAGTGAGCAAACACCTGATTTATAAAGAAGGCTGAAACAGTTCTTACTTCCCACTGTTTTGAATCAATCTTGTTAGCAGATGCAAAATTCCTGAAAACATCTGGCTGGTGTAATAGACCTAAAAATAGTTCGCGATGGCTATTGACCAGAGCTTGATGATTCAAACTATAGTTGCTCTTTACCTGTAATTCGATGGTGCGACGTGTTGATATCCACAGCAAGATATTTGCTACGGTCATCACACACGTAAATAACAACATCAGAATTGTTGAAATATCATCTATTGTTAGAGCACCCAACGCATAACCTTAATTATCTAAAAATAGAGCAATCTTTTACCTCTAAATAGGATTTTGGTGGATTTCCCCAAAAATGTAAAGCTCTAAAGTTCTACATGGGGTTTAAATCAGTATCAGTCTTCACTATTAATAAAGCTGTAGAAACTCTGCAACTAACGTAAGCAAATATTACAACCATTCAAGAAACCAAGCGTTAGCTAAAGTTTTTTAGCTTTAATACATAACTTCAACAATAGTAAATTAGAGTTACAAGTGATTTTTGAGTAGTACTTGGTTGCTTATATATAAGAAATGAGAGCAAGTTCAAAAATATCTATCCTTTGGTTAGAAATAATCCTCATAGCATTATTAGTTTCAAGTGCTCTAGGTATATGGATGTTTGTTGAACAGCGAGTCGAAGAAGAATTTAAGCAACAAGAACCAAACTTGGAAAGCCTTCAACAAGAGGAAAGCCTTCTAACTCACCAAATTAGTTTCGATGCTACTAAGAAAGAATTAGAAGAAGTCCACAAGCTTTTATTTCAGAAACGTCTTGAGTTTAAGAAACAAATATCAGAAGTCAATTCATTAGAAAGTGCTTATCCAGAAATCTCAAGCACTCCTCTTGAATCAAGTAAAATTCCTACTAAGCTGAATGAAAGATATAAAACTCTAATTATTGATAAGTCAGCCAATGAAAACCTCATAAAAACTTTAGAGGGCGAAGTAAATATTCTTCAAAACCAAGCCAGCAAAAATTCAAAAGGCCTACTCAATGCTCAAGATGCAGCATCAGAAAAACTAGAAAATCAAAAGAGGGAATTTAAAAGTAATAAAACAAAGACCAAAGTGAGACACTCATTAGCAATTGTTGTTCCGTTAATGAGCATTTTTTCTATACTAATTTTGGCATTTAAGCTCATAAACCGAAAAAAGTTTAAAATTCAAGCTGCTTCTGTCTTAGGCATTGCAGCTGGTCTTCAACTAATTTTGATTGGCTATCAGGCATTTGGACTGATAGGAACAGCATTAATCGGTCTGGCAATTTCAATTCTTATTCTGGCTTTTCTTACTCTTACTAAAGTATAGTTATTTATACAGTACCCTAATGCTTTACTCCAATTCTTTTGATGCTCCAGCCATTGATCCAGGGACGGATTTGTTAGGTATAGCATCTTATGCTGAAAAGTTAGCAGACTTTATTCGTACAATAAATCCTCCGTTTACTATTGGTATATATGGAGAGTGGGGCTCTGGAAAAACAAGTTTTGTTAAACTTGCAGAATCCTTCTTAAAAGACTACACCTTAAGTTTTCCACCTCATGACAACCCTGCTTTTCTTCCAAGTTCTGGGAGAAAATTAATAGCAGCAGCTAAGATAAATAATCATTATCATTTTCGAATTTTTGATCATCATGGAAAGCCTTTACTTTATAAGGAAAGAAAGATTCACTCACTTGATGAAAATCTCAGAAAAGAAATAGAAGTTGGTTTTAATGGGCAAGAAATTTCTCAAGAGGAGGAACTAATATGGAAAATCGTTTCTACCTTAGATAGCGAACTCTTAAAAAAGATAAATCTAGCCTGGAATACTGAGCCAATTAAATTTATAGAATTTTCAGCATGGCCATATAAAACATCTGATGAACTCTGGAGAGCACTAATCTTAAAGATCGCTGAAAAGCTATATGAATCATCTCATATAAAGCCAAGCGCATCAAACGAAGAAGAAGACACAAATAATTCTGGATGGCTCATGGGAATAGCTAAATTCCTCGTAAGTGATGCTTTAGTCCTTCGTGATGTTCCACCTACACCTGATCCCTCTCAAGAATATAATGAGCTACTTCAGAAGTTGGATAGTACATTAGCGGGCAGCATCAGCAAGAATTCCGAACAAAGAGTACAGGTAAATCAAGAAGAAACTCTCTTAGCATTTGTAAAAATGGTCACTACAGCTCTGAGTGGTTTTTCTCCTATAGTCGCAGGTTTACGCGGTATTTTTGGATTAGATTCTCAAGTAGATCCAGCTAAACTGATACAGCGAAAAAAAAATGAAGTAAGTCGTGATCGCATTGAATCAATGCAAGAGTTTCAGGAACTATTCTGTGAACTCTTTGAAAAAAAGGCTTCTGGTAAGCGTGTGTGTATCTTTGTAGATGACTTAGATAGGTGTACACCAGATGTCGCACTTGATCTCTTGGAAGCGATAAAAATCTTTTTAGGTAAAGTTCCTTGCATATTTATTGTTGCAGCAGACCAAACTCTCATTGGCCAAGGATTGAAACTCAGATATAAAGACTTAATAGATGAAAATGAGCCAGAGCAAGTACAGGCCTTCTTTTCTCAAAAAGGACAAGAATACTTTGAAAAAATCATTCAAATGCCGATACGTGTTCCCAATGTAACCTCACAACAGAGCCACAGTTTTATCGTCTCACAATATCCAGAGTGGGTATCTGCAACCGACATTATTCAGACCACAATAGGTACTAATCCGAGGCGAGTCAAACAGTACTGTAATCTAATTCGCTATAAGTACTTTGTATCACAAGTGGAGAAGGAGTATGAATGATTCTAAAGAAAAGCATATTGCTTTATTCGAAAAATTAGTCAAATTATATTCATGGGATCAAAAGTGCTTACAACTATTATGTGACCTGGCTAAAAGAAGTGAAAATGAATATAAAAAATCTATTAAAGCTCTTGAAAAGTGTTTGCAAAATGTTCACGAAATCGATTCTACATCTAGCATTGATCACAACCAATTATGCCGAGAATTATTTGAATTGATAGTAGGCTTCCCTCCTTTATTAGAGGTCTTCAACACCCCATCATTTTTTTCTATATTTAGCCCTGAAACTATAGTCACAATGGCTGGTTTTGCTGATGTAAAACCACACTCAGAAACTATGATAAAGACGCAAGACATAGTCTTAACTCGAATATTTAATTTAATATTACAAGAGGGAAGAGTAGAGGAAAAGGAAATTTTGCAAGATGATTTAAGTCGACTCATTACACTCCTCAAGTATTATCCTGAGATACTTAAGTTAATGTGTGATGTCGCTAAAAATGATCATTGGCATAATCAAATGCTTACTTTAGAAAGGAAAGTTGAAGGTACTGATGAATCCTCTTCTAATCACCTTTTAAGTGAATCTACAAGAGAGATTTTCCGGCAATCCCAATCACCTACCCGAAAGGCCTCACCTGTTAATAACTTAAATATTTTCCTTCTGGAAACACCACGCTTTTCTAGTATGCTTCCAGAAGAAGTGATCGCTCTTTGGGAAATGCGTAAGCAACTTCCTGATGCCAATCTTGATAGTAAATTTACTCCTACACCAAGGGCTGAAGAAGAATCTAGCACTATTGCAGCAAAAGTACTAGATTCACAATCATCTGAAATGTTCAAAACAAGTGAGTTAAGCTTAAGACTCCGTATTCAAATAGCAAATCATCTAATCGACCGTCGAAAGTTCGCAAAACTTGATGCCTTAAAGCACTGCTGGCCTGAAATGGCTTATCTTCTAATGGGTGTAAATCACTCAGAGCTAATTGAGATTGAACAATATTGTACAAATTTAGAGGATAGAGACTTTGAAGAGAGATTAAATGTATATACGGAAGATAGAAAGTTAGTCGATTTTTTACATCTTAAACCGCTTTTTCGAGATATATATCCTGACGAGTTTTCAGGTTTTCTTAAAGCATCCCAAGTAGTTGAAGAGCGTCCACTTATAGAGCATCAACCACAACTTAATACTATTCCTGACTTATCAGAGTCTTTCGCTCCTACTTATCCAAAAGATATCTTGATCGATATTCAACCTAATCTTTCTGAACAGGCCCGTTACACAGTTAATATGACCGTGGGCTCTGAGAGTCACTCAGCAGAAATTACTTTAGATTGGGAAGAAATTGATAGCCTGACAGAACATATTCGAAGAGCGGTTCAAGGTCCTGTATTTATTGAAAGTCCTGTAGTTAGTGAGCGAAACACTAGAGCGGTCACTTTTCGCCCAGAAAGATTAGAACAGGCATTGAAGGAACTTGGCACGCTTTTATTTAACTCAATCTTTGAGGGGCTGGAAGATCAACTCCTTAACCTCTTTAAAGGTGGTGACAATTATCGAATCATTTGGAAAATTAAAGATAATGATACAACTCGTTTGCCATTAGAAACTATATATGTTCCAGCTCCATTACGTACACATTTAGCACTCAGTCATCGCTACTCGGTAGTCCGAAAAATTGCTGATGTTCTCCCATCTACTACTTCTAATACAACTCAATCGCAAATACGAATTCTGGCAGTATTCTCTAATCCTGCTGACACTGCAAGGATAAATATTGATAAAGAGTTAGACATTCTACATCGTTCCCTGAAAACATCAATATCTAAAAATCAAATTAAGTTGGAAGTTTTGCTAGGTAAACAAGCGAATCCTGAAAATATCAGCAATCACCTTGAGATATTTCAACCCCATATATTACATTTTGCTGGTCATGGAGTTTATCAAAAAGAACTCAAAGAAGGAGGAATAATTCTTACTGATTCTGATGATAGAGGGTATTTCTTTTCTTCAACTAATTGTGCCAATCTCTTAGGGGGATCTAGCGTCAAACTTGTTATCTTAAATGCCTGTGATACAGGTGTAACTTCCCAGAACGATGCCATTACAGGTGTTGCTGGTGCACTCATCAATTCTGGAATAGCTGCTGTTATTGCTGCGATGAGAGTTATTCCAGATAAAGCAGCTCTCATGTTTACTCGTGAGTTTTATCGTTCTATTGAAAATGGTCATGATATAGAAACAGCGGTTGTCAAAGTTCGAAAATCGCTTCATCTCAAAAATTTTGATTGGTCAGCTTATGCTCTTTTTGCTGGAGAAACGGATTTAGCCGACATTAAATTATCTCTTTAGAAAAAGCTTCTACCTTTTAGCAAATAAGCCCAAAAGGATTCTTATACTGCTCACAATCGTATGCGTTCAATCTCATCAAGGCTAATAGCTTCGCCTTGTCAGGCATAAAGTAACGTTGTGCTACTCGCCTCATGCGCAGCTGATAACAGCGCGTTATCCAGACTTCCGCCATTCCTAAGAGGATTTGTGATACCTGATGCCCGAAAGATATAGTTACAGGCATCGGAGATAATGCCAGCATCCTGTACTCGTCTTCTTACCCTTGCTAAGGCTTCTCGCTTCTGTAACCGGCACTCGGTCAGCTGCTGTGTCGTTCCTGCGTCGTACTAAAGAGGAGGGTTTGCGGTGAAGTGGTCAGAGCCCCTGTCTTGATGTAGGTATCAAGGTAGTGCTCCAGGGTGTGATGAACAGGCACCTCGTGGTACTAACCTCCCTTCTCATGGAGCCTCAGCAAATACCGCCTTGCTCTTGGGAAAATAGTCCTTTACGTGCATGGCCAGCACTGCCTCTATGCGAGCAAAGCTGAAAAACATGGCAGCGATGAGCGCTCGGTCACACAGGCCCACGACGTGGGAGATATCTATGGCACTGAGGAGTTTCTTCACCTCATCATCAGAAAGTACGGGGGTCTTCCCTACTTTGACGCGGTGCTTACCACCCCTAACCTCCTCGGCGGGATTCCGTTCAATAAGGCCATCGGCCTGGAGCCAGGAAAAAAGCTGCTTGATTGCTGCAAGGTGCTGGTTGACGGTTGGCGCTGCCCCCTGGTGGGATTCGATATATGCTGCGATCACAAGCGGCGTTATCGCTACCAGGGAAATCCCCCTCACCTCACACCACTCAAGAAATGGAGTAATCCCGTTACGGTATGCTCGTCGGGTACGGCGATTCCGGATATGGACAAAGAAGAACTCCACATATCGCTTGATAACGTCTGCAACAGAATCATTAATCAGCTTTGGCAGCTCTACTTCTCGCCCATCAGCATTGGGAAGCTCTAAAGAGCCGATGATGGGTGCGGTGAAGGTGGTCATGCGGTGCCTATTTTGTTGTGGTTTTTATATGTGATAAAACAACATTATCGGATATAAAAAGGGCATACGAAAGAAAAGGAAATCTATTTGATGTCTGATAAATCTCATTGAGTCTTTATTTTGATAACTTGCTCAGGAGATAAAAAAACTTCTGAAACGGTAAAATTGATAGGGCCCTCCTCATTCATAAGATTCATCTGCTTGTACACTTGCTGATTAGAAGTATGAGATAAACCGAAGTAGTGTCCTATTTCATGAGTAATAGTCACCCACAATGATGATGCTGGGTGCTCACTCGTACCTCGAAAACCTACTTTTAGAAGACCAGCTCGGTAAAATCCTTTGGTTAGACAGCTGCTACAGTCAGAGAAATTATCAACAAGAAATAAAGGTTGGCTCGTGTATGGCTCTGGCAGATCAAAGCCTTTATAAATAGGAGCAGACTTTATTCCTGTTAGCTGAAAAAATTCCCATTCCAAGTAAATACTATATTTTCTATAAAATCTCTCAACGTCAGAGAGAATCATTTCGAGATTAGCTCTTGTCCAGACATCTGTTTCCGGATCTGTAACAACCTTGAACTTATATCTGAAAGGTTTATAATAATTCTCAGACTTATTCTGAGAATCGTAAAAGAGCAAACATCGCTGCCCCTTAAACCAAATCCCAGAAATATAATCCCAAGTCTTCCTCAAAGAATCATTATGGTTGATGTATTCGAATTGAGCATTACCTTTATTGGCATAGAATCCAACATTACCTCGACTTCTATCATAAAAAACTAAGTCAACATACTTAGAGTAATCACTAAATTTAGCAGGAATGAGCATATCCCAGTTTTTCAGCCAGCCTCCTGGTTTTATTTCTTTATATTGATTAACCGTGTAACCAGCTATCCCTCGTTCTGGAAAAACTACATATCCATGTCGGCGATGATCAAAATTAAAAAAACGGGCTGATCCATCATAGGCAGAGTAAGCTATGAACTCCGCACCAACATCACCACTAAAATTACCAGCTACAATATATGTGACTGGGCTAATGGCCTCGTAGTCAAGTGATAACATTTTTAATGTGCCTTCACCATCAGTACTCAACATTTGAAAACAAGATTGACGTTCGGGCGATAAAGATGCTGAGCTACCTGAATAGCATAGAACTGAGCCCCATTGATTTCCATACCCGAAATGACTACTAGCTAGTTTCTGCCATGGTTTATAAAATTGTTCAACAGCTGGAATTGCATACGGACTTCTTAGAGCCTTATTCTTTTCTCCTGAAGTCTTTTTGACTAACTGAAAATCTCCATTCCCTAAACTTCCATAAATCTCTAAATTACCTGTTGCCCCTTCATAGAAGCATAGACTGTTATACTTGCTATATTTTGGATTCCTAAGAAACGCGCCAGTTAACATATGAGACCATCTTAGATAATATCTATTGTCCCAGTCTGAATCTCCTTCCTGTGAGTAAGGTCTCCATCCAGTATCAATGGCTGAAATTTCCTTTACTAACTCTAACTTTCCGGTATCAGTTATCGTATAAAGCTCTGCACTACCAAAACCTTCTTGAAATTCTCCATTATAAAAGATGAAGTCTGAGGGGTCGTGCCTTAGAAAAAAGTGGGATAGGAAGCAATGTCATTCCAAGACCAAGCTTTCGTGGTTATTTCTGCTCTCTGAGCAGCCGTATCTCCGGTGCGACTGTGCTGCCATATCCAGTTGAAGTAGGTCACGACCAGTCGAGTAATGCTCTCGGTCGTCTGCCAGACTTTAGCAAACTTATTCTGACGTCGATGCCAACGCCCGGTCTGTTGTCGGATGATGCCATTGGTTCGTTCTAACCGTTGGGTATTCTCTTTTCCAACAATATGGACTACCTCAGGGGGGAGTACTCGTTCATAGCCTCCCCAATCGTCGGTGAACCATACCTTGCAATCGGTTTTGCCTTCGGTACTGGTGATGATCTTCGCTAAGAATGCATCCGTGTGCTTGCCCACTCGAGCACTCAGAATTAGTCCACTTTGCTTGGCTAAGCTGCCCCCTATCCAGCAGTCTCCCAGATTGATCTCCTCAGGTCCGCAGTGTTTCTGTTTTTTTTACAAATGACCACATCTCATCGGCAATCACTTGGTCCGTCTCAATTTCCTTAACCTCTTCGTTATGAACTAACTGAGCTCGATACGCTGCCGCATGGACGATACTTACGACAGTATTGTAGGCTCGTTTGTTGATGCGACTAATGCCCCGTAGACTACTCCCTTCTGCTTGCGATTGCAGGATTTTTTCAACTTCATCAGCGCTGACCTGACGCCAATAGTAGAGGGTATCGAAGGTTTCGACGAAGGTACGAGCGCAGTGGGCACATTTGTAGCGTTGACTCCCTTTGCTAGTTTTACCGTGTTTGTGAGTCTTAGGATGGTCGCAATAGGGGCAATCCATTGGTT
>ERZ1740065.2781-NODE-2781-length-10929-cov-11.653853_pt1 | contig 10929 bp, 6 predicted proteins | sample MGYA00581738_ERZ1740065 | MGnify/ENA primary metagenome ERZ1740065 (study PRJEB43018, sample SAMN04849749) | marine metagenome | isolation source: floating plastic debris | place: Pacific Ocean | collected 2008-09-01 | study: EMG produced TPA metagenomics...
GAGGGAAGGAGAGAGGGTGAGGGAAGGAGAGAGGGTGAGGGAGGGAGAGGGGGTGGAGGTGGGGGGGGAGGGGAGGGAGAGAGAGAGAGGGAGGGTGAGAGAGGGAGAGGGAGGGAGAGGCTGCAGTGCTATGTGGATAGAGACAGTAAAAGGGTAAGAGCTAAAGCAGACCACTTTCTGTTGCAAAATAAATACAGACTAGACTGGCTCAGCCAGTGAGACCAGACTGTCGAAGAAGTGAGGAGAGATTTCATTCCATTCAGTTCACTTGGTATTTCTGTCCATTAGCCAGCTCCTCTACATGATTGAGGGTCAATTATCGGATGGAGGATAAAGCTAATGGGATTTCCATTTGAGGTACTCCTATGGTCTAGATGGAAGGTTCTAATGATCCACAATCCCTGAACATCATCTGGCAATGTGACAGGAGGGAAAGGCTGTGAAATTCTTGTTTTGTCTGGGTACGACAAGAGGTGTGCTCAAGCTCAAACACTCATCATCACTTGTCTTGGAGTCAGAAGCGGCTCATCAGCTCAGCACTCAGCACTGCGCTTAGTTTGGCTTTGTAGGGAGGGATGTTTTCATGAGGTCAAGTCTACACAGTATACTGCTACTGTAATTCTACAACAAAACTAAAGTAGCCAGCATATTAGGAGCTGGAACAGTCACGACCATTAGTATAGCATTATCGACATACACTGGAATCAAGATAAATCACAAAGAAAGATGGAGCCTTTACAATAGTCTTCTCATGGTGACAAAGCGATTTCATACGAATAAAATTGAATTGGACACACTGCTTCTTGTGTAATATGACAGATGATGAAGGGGACATAAAAAGGGAGGGAGGCAAGGGGCATAGAAGGGATAGCATAACATACTGACAAAGTGGGGCTAGGGAATAAAGGAGGAAGGACAGAGACGGAGGGAGGGAGGGGGGAGAGAGAGGGAGGGAGAGGGAGAAGAAAGAGAGAGGAGGAGAGAGAGGGGGAGAAGGAGAGGGGGGGAGGGGGGGGGAGGAAAAGAGAGAGAGGGAGGTAGAGAGAGGGAGGTAGGGAGAGGGAGAGAGAGGGAGGGAGAGGGATTATCAAGTTATCACACTTCTGGACTAGAATATAACTACCAGTAAGTGGACTTGTGGAATATTTGTGCCAAGAGGGCACAACTCTCGTGACAATAGCAACATTGCATACTGCCTAATTCCCAGCATCCCTACACCAGCACCCAGCATTTACCGTGACCAACAGAGTGAAAATATATGTTTGCATCAACGATTAGGCACTGGGTCATGACCAGTTAGAGTAATATAGGCTTTATTTCGGACTGCTCTTGACAACGAATCACAATGGAATAAACCATCAGAAGATTAATCTCGCCCGCCGACAGTACGTGAGAGCAGCCTTGATAATAAATACAAATCTCTATACCAATAATTAAAACAGCATGTGGATAATAAAAAATAATAACAGTGACAACTCATGGAATTAGTATCGGTAGACAGAGCGTAACGACGTTATACATCAACCGGGGAGTGACGTTACGTCATAAGTGCAATCGGGAGATTACAGTAGTAGTAGTTACAGTATTTGCACTAGTTTACGCTAATGAGTGTGTTCGGACAAGAAAATGAAACGCGTTCTAAACAAAAAATCCAAACGGTAAAGTCTATCTGTTTTAGAAGAGAAGAGATGAGAGAGAGGAATGATAGGCTGAAGTGAGATATTACGACGGGTGAGGGACAGAGAGTGCGAGAGTAATGGGAGTTGTCCGATCCTAGCGTCCGGCTGCTCCACCGTCGGCAGGGGCAGGAGGGGCGTTCTCCGCGGGCTGTGGCGCTACCTACAGACAGCCAGACAGATTCTCGACACATCCATCGAACAAGGCATGTAGTATTCCGTAATGATAGGGTCTTACTGGGACAGCTGCGCCCGTGTTGTCGACGACAGGAGGGGCTGCTGCGTAGTTTGGGGGGGCGCTTGTTGCTGATTCGCTACCACCGCCCAAACTGAAAGAAAGAAACTCTGTCTAAATCGACGTATCGGGGACGAAATACGGGTAATAATACAACGGCGAGACGAGGATCGTATACAGGCACAACGGAATGACGCTGAGCGGCTCACGCCAACCAGTAGCGCCCCCCGCATGCATGCGGGAAAGTTTGCGCCTAAAATCTAGAAGACCATGAGTTAGTGACAACATAAAGCGGGTGCCCCAGTCGGATCGAATATCGTTCTCACTTTTCAAGGCAGCAAAAATATCAGTTCCACCATAGCATCACATTTCCAACCACCGTAAGGCTCCAATTACAACCCCCCTCTCCTAATCAAAAGTCATGAAAGCTAACATATCACATCGGTGATTTCATGATCGTTAGACTTAACGCTGCGACAGGCTAGGGGTACGAGAGGGATATTACGGTAGTTTGAGTATAAGTAAAGACGACTCCAAAGATGGCCGCTGGTGCTCCATTGTAAACTACGCCATAGCTGGCAATTGAAAAGAAGCTATGCTGACCAAACCATACGTGTAGAAACAAAGGTATGAAGTGGACTCTCTAATACGTGGACCGATGGGAGGGAGAGGCTATCACAATGTTCTTGCGACCGTCTCGTATCAACAGGTGAATGGTGGAGAGAGCAAACAAAAATAGTAAAACAAGGTGCCTACTCTAGAACAAGAATTGTGTACTGTAGAACCGGATTTGATAGCAACAGAAATGTTAGCCTTTCCTTCAAAATCATCAAGAAATAAAAATGATAGCGATCTAATCATAGCGACTCCATAAATGGGAAGACAACTCCTATGTAAGGTATAATGAGTGTAATTTCTATAGCAAATTCCAATGATAGCGATAACTTTCCATCGCTATTTCCACGGCCGTTAGACCGTCACTATCTAATCCGGTTCTACAGTATATGTACACATGTCGCACTTACTAGCCCATCCTGTAAAAACAAAGGAGAATAATTAGAATTAAAACTTGACAGGCAATATTGCACAAGTGTCTCAACCACGTGCTAACGATTTATCAAACAACAATGCTGTCTTCGACCAACCCAAGATAACGTGTGGCTTTCGTGAGACAAGAAACTGGACTACGGGGTAAATCTCACACTAAGACGCTGCGTGGCGAACGAAAATCTGGATCATATGTTATCGAGCGAGAAATTCTTCAAATAAAATTCAAGTAAAACCTAGAACAGATCTAGTCTAAATAATGACACAACAGAAAAATGTCACCACGTACTTCTGTGCCAGCCAGACTGCAATGAGAAAGAGTGGGCGATTAGAGGAATGTGTCAGCACGCTGACAGCAGGCATTGACTGCTACGCACAATGGCAATCAGCAATCAGCAATCGGCATGCCGTCTGTTACCCTATAGGTGGAAAGTAGTCAAGGGAATTGCGCGGCGAATCCCTGATCAGCCTGCAGCTCAGAGGTTTGAGGATTCAAAGATTTATTGGGATAAGATGAGAGAGTTAAACGGTCTGGCAAATTATCTAACTGCGCACAACTTTCCACCTATAGGATATTCATGACAACATGCCAGTAACTGCCACATGCCATTTATAAACGGACAGTACGCGCAGTCATAGAGAGCAGTGACAACAGTTTACAGGTTGACAGGTGTCAGTCATTCACACGGCCAAGATGTCACCGCAGCGACCATCTCACAGCAGATGGTTGTGGATAGTGTTTTACCAACATTTTCGGTAATGGACCCAAACGGGTTTAAACATTGACACTAAATCAATCAATCAAGATCAATCACTGGTAAAAACTCTTCTTGTTCCGTGGCAGAAAATTTTATGGAAAAAATGACAGCGTACCATAGCGAGAGATGCTGTTACGATGACAGATAGACCGTGGAAAATTCGTTAGAATCACTTACCGACAGCAATAATAATGACAGCGACAACGACAGCGATAAGGATTAGCCACATCTGCAGGAAAGAAGTGTTGGTGTGCTTGAAGCAAAATGATAACAACAAATCTACGGGCACTCGGGAACAACCGATATCATAGTTCTAGAGAGGAAGTATGGTGAGCGGTATCTAGTGTGACATAGCGTTGCAACGACAGATATCGTATCAGGCGTCAAATAATATGTCGCGTCACGTCAATTAGGCACCATTCTATATAACTACCGCGTTTTACCGATTTAACTCGTTTGTAATTTGTTCTTGCTGAAATACCGAAAAGCCGCAAGCCCAGATCCTTTCCTGGCTTTTCTTTTTTATTACCTTTTTGTGAACACATGAGGGTACAACTATAACTAGCTCTTTCGGTTCCCTCATTTATAGAATAGGATGAATGAATAGAAAGCCACATCGATGATTTTTTGTAGCAAACGCCATAAGTTACGTGAGAGAGCGTTGAATGGGTAAAACGCGGTACACAACATAAGAGAATTACTACAAAAATACAATATAAAATATATGTATCGCTGCGATTGCCAGACAACTGCCTGTGGACAAAATGGCCGCACTCTGGCGTTGATCTTATCAACAATCCAACATCATGACAGTTGACTGGCAATTGCGTAGCTGCAGCAGGCTTTAGTACAATACCCATATTCTTACCTCCTCCAACGATGAGAACTAGGGCTATGACTACGCCCAGTATTATCATCATCTGCTCATACATGACAAGTAGTTGTTTAGATTGCACAGGAAGATTGATTGGCCACCCACATTGCCGTGACATCCCGTGACACCACGCACACTGTCTTGACATCCCGAGTCACACACCACCCACACTGTCTTGACATGTTCAAGTCATATACTACCCATACTGTCTTGACATCCCCGAGTCATATACTACCCATACTATCTTGACATCTCAAGTCATATACTACCCATACTGTCTTGACATCTCCATGTCTTACACCACTCTCACTGTCTTCACATCCTCAAGTCATACACCACCCACACTGTCTTCACATGCTCAAGTCATATACTACCCATACTGTCTTGACCTCTCAAGTCATATACTACCCACACTGTGTTGACATCTCAAAGTCATATACCACCCACACTGTCTTGACATCCCTAAGTCACATACCACCCATCCTGCTTTGACATGTTCATATCATAGATGTGATAGGCCACCCACAGAGTTTTCTACGCAGTGACATACCTTGCAATTCTTCCACCAGAACTTCCTCTTCAACTTGCCAGCGCTGGCTTCGAATTGAGAAGCGCCAGCCTGCAGGTGATCTGAAAATAAGTGGGTCACATGTTCATGACATTGAGGCTCCCGAATGACTCATGATCTCAATGCATGACTCAGCGTAGTCAGCTGATCGATATCTACCCGCTCGTTGATCCAACTCGGCTAGCTTCTGATCTCTCTCCAGCACTTTATCCACATTGACCCTCATGATGTCCACCACCTGCAGTAAAATGGCGAAGCGGTGCAACACTTGTCGCCACTTGTCACATTTCATTATGCAGCAGAAAAAAAGCAGTATGGCACCTCATTAACTTGCGCCTGCGTCTGCTGAAGCCTTTTTCCAGCAGCCTGCTGCTGCAAGGCTTTGGGATCGGGCTGAGGAGGTGGAACTTCAGACCTGATAAAATGGTAGAAAAGACCCTGACGAGGCGGAGACCGGAATTCATAAAGCCACACTGGGCAAGCTATGCCGGTAGTATGCTTTTCAAGTTCAGAGCTTGAACGCACAACAGTCAAAGCAGCAGTGTAAGGCAACTTTGCATATCTAAGCAAGCGACTGAAAATTATTATATTCTAGAAGAGAAAGTATAAAGGAATTAAATGCATGTAGAATGTAACGTTGAAAAAAGTCATGCTACACTGTAGAATAAAAATGGCTTGAAACGAAAAGGTGAGCACAATCCATACAGAGCAAAGTGAAGGCAAAACTATGTTAGCAATAGCAGACTGAGTTACTAACCCATCACCACCCTGATTGCCCTGTTCCACATCAGCCCTAGGCAATCCAAGATGGCAGCAAGTTAAGAGGAATATACACTGGTAGATTCTGATACATTTCTATTAGGTCAGCATACGATTGACAGTGCGCTGCCTGAGCGGAAAGACACTATTGACTGAGGATTTAAGGCTATTCTACCAGTCAATATAGGCACAGGTCGACATATAGCAAAAGTCTTACTCTCATTGTAACGGTCGCAGTATTGATTTTTCTTAGCCGACCATTACTGCAGTATTAAATAACAAGCCGGCAGTGCCGTAATTGCTGATTCGCGCTCAGTTGCAATCGCAGGTCGTTGCTCTGTGGCAACTAGTACAGCTAATTTCTTGAGAAAAAATTGTCACAGTGGGTGGCTGAAACATATCCAACAGTACTGCAGTAATCGTACGCATAAATCGTTAATTCGGTAGTGCTATATCAAACGATATTTTGAGAATTACAGCTGTGGATAATTACACCCACGAAAACGAATAGGATGGAATCATTTGAATGACTGATTGAGCGATTCATGTAACCACAAGAACTTAATTTGAAAACCTAAGGGACCGTCGAATGAAGTTACGACAATACTAAATTTGTCTATGCGCCCTCTGTATGAGTACAAATACACTGTATGTGAATATACTGTCTACTGGGTAGGCTCAGATTATGGAAAAACACTAAGATATGGGTCGCAGTATATTAGATTCTGAAATAATATTGATCACAGCCAACTACCATTGAGTAAATCTATGGGTAGTCCATAAGCTCCCACTTAGTCATACCATATTGTCGTACTTACATGATACTTTACGACAAATTCAAGAGTCTAATCTGTACAGTTTGGTCTCCTCTTTTCATACAGAAGCTCAACTGCTGTCTTTTTTCTTCCCTTTCTTGTACCCTATTTTAGCCACAGCAGAGGGAGGAGAGATATGTACGAGCAGCTGTCAAAACTTCAATCGAACCACCAGGATATCGATATGGACTTAGCCTGAGAATGCTGAATAATTAACGAAAACTTCTATTTGGTATTGATAAGTCTGCCTACGTAATTTATCGGACTATAAAAAGACCTATATATTTGTCATTGACCTGTACTGTTACTTCCTGTTGAATATCCGTCGGCTGAAGAGGGCGGTGCTGTGCTCTCTCCCTGCACATACTACGAATGAGCAATATAGATTTGTAGTTCATGACGTCGACTGTGGATGTGGCAGCGTATGCATTATATTACTCTGAGCATGGTGTAGCTTTTGCTATCATCATCGATGTAATGACCCCATTATCGAAGTATACTCTCCTTTCTTAGATGTTTTATGGATGTTATAGATGGGCAAGAAAGATGGTGGTAACGGTCATCACTTTGACCTGAGGAATGATTACAGGAAGAAAATCGGTGAGTAGTGGAGTCCTATGCTGCGCTGAGGTACCATGCATGTCGATACGTTCACTTTATCGCCTGATCCGGAGTATAAGATGTCTATGTCACTAATTCACCACTAATCCATGTAGGGAAGCAAGATTATATGAAATCGAAGGCTCACATAAAGAAGCAAAAGCAGATCTCTGACATGCAGCAGAGTGGAAAACACTATCAGGTATATTTTTCAATGGCAAACATACTAATGTTTATAAACGGATCAGATGAAATAGTTTGGGGTATGAAATGTCACTGACACTTGACACTTGTATAGCTGTCAATTCAGACCCTAGTTTTCTCTGCTATTTTCTTAGCTCTCAAAGTTAGCTGACTAGCTAGGAATGGTCAGAATAAACGCGTAGCATTGGTTCACTCAGCTTTCCAGCTTGTTCATCGTACTGTACGCCCAAATATTTTAGCTACCTCACAACAATTAGCTATAAAAGCGGCTCAGAGAAAAAACGCTATTTAAGTTGAACTCTATATTCTTGACAGCTCTTTATGTTTCATACAAGCTCGAAGGAAATCGCTAAAAGTTCTAGACGCTATTATTAAAACTAGTGCTGCATTTCTTCAAAATAATTAATCTCGATTAATCTTCAGATTACTATTTTTAATCTTGCCTCCAAAAACTGGTTCCTGAGCCATAGAACTTACAGCAGTATCATTGCTACCAGTCGCAGCAGCAGACATGGACATCACTGTAACGTATTTGGTGAGTCATTAGTGATAAACTGCACTGGTGTTGAGTTTGCTTGGATAAATATGCTATCATACTTGTTCACAGATCTTTGTAGCGTAGTACTTTTGGTTCATCAGTGAGATCTACTCTCAAACTAACCACACGATTAATCTTGTGGCATAAAATTAATCTTCTGAGCAATTAATCTTAGAATAACTCGATTAAAATGCAGCACTAATTAAAAATACTGCTGATTTGAGCAAAACGCTGTGATATTTTTTCCGCTAAAATATTTGGGTTTACGGTATATACAGAGCTGTGCCAAATCTCTCAGTCTCAACTCGTAAGTCATCACATTTTATAAGAGGCAAGTCTCAAATCAATTCTGCTTCACAATTCAAGTCAATAAGTAAATCACTTCAAAACTTCAAGTCACACAAGTCAAAGTTCAATGACTTGCAATTCAAGTTTCAAATCTGTCAAGTCAATTTTCAAGTCTTTTTACTTCCCTGAGTAATTTAAACCACTGGTTTATTTCTAAAATTGATTGAAACAGAAACCTATTCCTCTCACAGTGCCACTAAAATTGGTCTAAATTTATCTCATTTTCTTGGAATTTTTCTAGAATAATTTCTCTCAAACAAAGCTTAGTGAAGACTGCTTTTGGTTTGGTGAATTGACTTGAAATACAAGCAAGTCAATGCATAGGAGCAAGTACATTACCTTATTGCTTATAACTTAAATTACCAAGTAAAATCCTGATGCTACATGAAATCTGTCCTTTTGTCCCATACACAAGATGAAAATCCGAACAGTAAGGATTAAATCCGAATAGTTGATATCCCTGAATTTGTTTCTGTTTTCTCCATGACGACCTTTTAATGACCTTGTGATTCTGTTGTAGGAGTTTGTGCTAGTCCTCTCAACTGTGGTGGTAGTTGTCGGCGGCATCTACGCCTTATTTTATGCAATTAGCAAATAGTAATCAGCAAACAGCAAATGACAATCAGCTTAGAGCGTGTGATGATCAAGTAACAGCAAATGATAATCAGCAAACGCAATCAGGTGTACCTGTGAAGATCTCAGCTAGATCTCAAGTTATCAATTAAATTCTTATCTTGTATTTCCATCCATAATCAAGTTCAGCTTGAAATATGTCATGCAATAATGTGATGCAAACTTCCATTTTGTTTCCTATCATTGATTTCTTGTGATATTTTATTTATTGTTTTCAGGTTTTACTGCCTAACGACTTTTGCTCCTCGCTACTTATTATTTTATCCGTTCCTCGCTTTAGTTAGGATTTTTTCTATTCATTTTCGGTATCATATGATAGTTTTTTCACTCTATCAGTATTCGCTGCTCAGTTCTTACAGATAAATCACTACATAACCTTTCTGGATAACAAAATTCCCCTTTTAATTGTCTCTTCAACTTGTATTCATTGGCTGGCCACAAGCGCCACGAGAATTTGCATATCAATTCATTATAGGTATACCTGTGATTGTCATGGGTTGGGGAGTAAATGACATGAACTACCTTCGAACTTTGGGCACAACAAACTTGTCAGAGGAACGCGAGAGGAAATGCATGTGAAGACAACTCTTATATATACGACACCCAAGTTTCCTTCATCATACGCGATATCGATTGGTCGAGGCAGAATTCAGTAGCGATTTGGTTTTAACGCTTTGTTGTGAAAAATTCAAGCACTGAGCGAGGGTTGGAAGAGAAATGAATTCAGTGTAAATACAGCGACGTGGTATAGGTTTTATTAATTACTCAGGCCACAGTCTTGATGGTATGGATTACTGTGATGTGCAGTCTGAACTCGACGTCCTCTTTGGCGTCATATATTGCAAATCTGCTAATCTTCTCTGGTTTTAATTAGTCGAAAGATGAATGTGTATACCGCAGCTGCTATTTTCGCTGCTTGCATCATAGTCTACTATAATGCTTTGGAATGTGGATTTGTATTCGATGATGTATCTGCTGTCAAGGATAATGCTGATATCCGCCCTGAAACACCGCTCTCAGATCTCTTCGTCCATGACTTTTGGGGTACTCCAATGATCGAGGTATGCCAAGGCGTCGGTGACGTACACTGCAGCTTGCTTCTCAAGTGCTCATCGCTCCTGTTTCGTTGTAGGAGAGAAGCCACAAGTCTTACAGACCGCTGACTGTATTGTCATTTCGTCTCAATTATTTGATGAACAAATTGGATCCTAGTGGCTACCATTTGTCAAATGTCATTCTCCATGGCATTGTATCGCTGCAGATTTTATAGCAAGTATTCGTGACGATTATCCTGTGGTACGCACTCGTGATCTCCAACAACTAATGATCGTCTCTGCTACTTACATCCAGCTTACTCAGTCGTGCACTGGAATACAATGACAATGTGTCATCTGCTGCGGCAGCACTGTTTGCCGTTCATCCCATACACACGGAGGCTGTCACCGGAGTCGTCGGTCGAGCTGAGCTGCTCTCCGCCTGCTTCTCACTGCTCGCATTTACTTTATACGTACAGAAGGTTAAACTTGCCAAGTCCATAGGTAAGTCAAATATCCACGTACTGTAGAACGGGATTTGATAGCGACAGTCTAAGCAAATCCTGTTCTACAGTACTCTGAAGCTGCAAGCTTTGCGCACAAGACATGGTGTTCCCTCAGAACAATCAAACGAACTAATCCTGAGGAAGCTCATGTGTGTTCACTTTTCATGAGGTTTGGACACAGTGCCCAGCTTATGCAAAATGTATATCATCGTGAGCTGGGCGCAGGCAGTGTCCATCTGAGGCTCAGTTGAGGAATTTTTCATTTTGTACACTTACACACAGATACTTACACTTATACTCTACTCACACGCAGATACTTACACTTATACTCTAC
>ERZ1740065.2782-NODE-2782-length-10929-cov-4.657440_pt1 | contig 10929 bp, 4 predicted proteins | sample MGYA00581738_ERZ1740065 | MGnify/ENA primary metagenome ERZ1740065 (study PRJEB43018, sample SAMN04849749) | marine metagenome | isolation source: floating plastic debris | place: Pacific Ocean | collected 2008-09-01 | study: EMG produced TPA metagenomics...
CCCCCCCCCCCCCCCCCCCCCCCCCCCCCCCCCCCCCCCCCCCCCCCCCAACACACCAATAGTGGGGTGCAAAATTATTGGTTTTACGCCCTCGTGGAGGGCGATCGCGGAGTCACCGAATCGGGCTTGCTTTACGAGGTTCCCCGGATCGGACTTGATGCGGCGATGCGCATTGCCTACCGCAACCTGACGACCTACCTCACTCCCAGTTCTAATTATCACGACGCCCGAACGGGTTCCTTGGAGGCGGCGGCTGACCTGTACGGTTATTGCTCCGAGACCTATCTGGCCGTGGCGGCGGCTTGGTTTGCCGTGGGGGTGGGCTACGAAATCCGGGAGGCTGACTTCGTAGCGGAGTTTCCTGATCCCGGTCTGTTAGATTGTGAAATAAGCGAGCTGGCGGTGGAACTCGCGGTTTACAACAATGGCTGCCATGTCCTCTTACCTGTGGGTACCCAGATTCCAGTCCGTTTTCAATTGGATGATGGGCCAATGGTGGAAGAAATTTTTACCCTTCCCACCGAGCTGAAGCCCGGAGAGCGCCTGACTTACACCTTTGCCCAAGCCGCAAACGTGGTGGGCTATGGCGAACACGTACTGGGCCTATGGGTAGATTGGGAAACGGATGCTTTTATGGATAATAATTACACCGAATACCCATTCCTCAACCGACCCGAGCAAGACAGTGACTTTGGCTTGGTGAACCTCCGAACGACGGGTGGGGTTTGTGGAGAAAGTATTTTTCGCTACGTTTTGGCTGGCGCCCAGTACCAGGGCTGTACTACTTTATCGCCTACGCCCATTCCCTTCATCACCTCCTTCAAGGGGCTGGTGACCCGCCAGCAGATCAATGCTTTTGAACAGCTCCCTCCCTTTCTCACCACCGACTTTTATCACGAGTTCCTCTTTTCCGAAAACGGTTTTGGACCGGGAACCATGGCCCTCGATTTTCCCGACGACCCAAATCCCAGCAACGATCTGGGCCACTTTTTTCTGGTGCGGCTTCGCGATTCGGGAGCGGGTTGGGTAGAAGATTTTAGCGCGGAAGGATTGGATTCCACCCACTTTTCCGTGATGCCCCAGCTGGAGACGGATCACCAAATCCTCGACCTCAACGGCAATTACAGCCTGGCCACCACCGGTGGGGACATCCTCAACGACGCGGACGAACTCCTGTTTAGTCCTGCCGATGATCCCACCACCCTGCTCTGGCTCAACGAGGAGTATATCACCCGAATGGATGTTTGTATCGATGTTCGGGGAATGTACAATCCCCACCTCTACGTCCGACTGGCGCAAACCAACAACACGAAGGTCGACTACACGCAATACGGTTTGGCCCCCGAGCTGTCCACCGTGATGGGCGTATTTGTCGACCGTCAGCAGTTGGACATCATCCACAACAAACGTCCCACCAGCGAGGTCGCCTTTGTGGAGCACGAATACGATCTGAGCGATTTTCGTGGGGCCACCCACAATTTCCAGCTCCAGGGCTTGGCCCTTAGCTCCTCCACCGATGCCGATGGCAATATCCTACTCGATGGCGACAATAACCTGATCGATAAGGTCTGGATCGAGGATAAAATCAGGGTCAGTACACGGGATTTGGATCCCTCGGAAGGAGCGCTGGTGGTCCAACCCAATCCCGCCGAGGGGCAATTTACCTTACGGCGTAAAGACGGGAATATCCTCCAATCGGGACAGTTGCAAGTGCTTGATGCGGCGGGTCGTCAGTTGGAGCTCCAAACCCTGCCGCGACTCGGGGAATACCGTTTTGGAGCGCATTTGATTCCCGGCATCTACTTCGTAAAAGTGGTTGCTGCTGGGGAAACGACCGTCCTCAAGGTCGTCAAACAATAGAATCAGTCATCACTTAACAAACTCAGCTTGGCGGTGGCTGTTCTCCACTGCTGAATATGCGTACCTTACCACAGTACTTATTTAAAATCCCACTGTTATGCGACTCACCTTTACCTTTTCTTTCTTATTGTTATTCGTCCTGAGCGGATGGAGCCAATCGAGCACCAACTTCTTCCAGCAAAAAAATGATGACCTCAGCTGGGTAAGTTTGGACAGCGAAAGCCAGCTCTCCGCACAGAATTACTTCCAACAAACCTTTCGGACCTACGGCCTGAGCAGTCCCGACGACGTACGGCTGCAACGCACGGAGCGGGACCAACGGGGTTGGACGCATTACCGCTTTCAGCAATATCACCGGGGCGTACCGGTGGAGGGAAGCGTCTACCTCCTGCACGAACGCGAGGGGCAGGTGGAAAAGGCCAATGGCCAACTGATGCCTTCCTTGGAGGTGGCTACCGAGCCCGGCATCAGCCCCGATCGCGCGGTGGAGCTGGGGCTGGCTTATCACCCGGCGGAGCAGTACAAGTGGGAAGTCTGGGGGGCGGATGCCCTCCTACAACGGGTAAATAATGACCCCGGGGCGACCCACTATCCCGAGGCCGAGCTGGTCATCGTCGATCGAATCTACCCCAAAAGTAGCGGACGGATGGCTCTGGCTTACAAGATGATGGTATATACCCAGGAACCCCTGGCGCGCCACTTGGTGTACATCGACGCCCAGAATGGTACCTTGATTCAATCCTACAATACCCTCCATACCCACGGGGTGGAAGGCATCGCGGAGACGCGCTACCACGGTACGCAAACGATCCATACCACCCAACGCGCGGACGGGAAATACATCCTCCGGGATAGCAGCTTGGGAGTGAGTATTGAGACTTACAATGCCAGTGGTAGTTATGGCGGTTACGGCGGCTACGGCGGGGAAGACTTTGTGGACGATGACAACTATTGGGACAACGTCAACGCTGCCCAGGATGAGGTGGCCACGGATGCCCACTTCGGAGCGGCGGCGACCTACGATTTCTTCAAGAGCAACTTTGGTCGCAACAGCTTCGATGATAATGGCAGTCCCCTGATCAGCTACGTCCACGTCGGGTTTGACTTCGTGAATGCCTTTTGGGATGGTACCGCGATGAGCTACGGGGATGGGGATGGCCAGATATCGGGCCCCCTGACCGCCATTGACGTCTGTGGTCACGAAGTCGCCCACGGGGTCACGCAGTTTTCGGCTGGTTTGATCTACGCCGACGAATCTGGGGCCCTCAACGAATCCTTTTCCGACATCTTTGGCAAGGCCATCGAAAAACTCTACACTCCCGATAAATTCAGCTGGATATTGGGCGAGCGCATGTTGCTCAACGGCTTTCGTTTTCGGCACATGGGCGATCCCTTTATCGTAGGCGATCCCAAGACCTACCGGGGCCTCAATTGGTACGAAGGATCGGAAGATGGGGGTGGGCTACACACCAATAGTGGGGTGCAAAATTATTGGTTTTATGCCCTCGTGGAGGGGGATGAGGGCTTTACCGAGTCTGGCTTGCCCTACGTGGTTCCCCAAATTGGGCTCGATGCGGCGATGCAAATTGCCTACCGCAACCTGACGGCTTATCTGACGCCCAGTTCCAATTACTACGACGCGCGGGAGGGCTCCCTACAGGCCGCGGCGGATTTGTACGGCTACTGCTCCGAGACCTACCTGGCCGTGGCCTCGGCTTGGTTTGCCGTGGGGGTAGGCTACGAAATTCGGGAAGATGACTTTGTGGTGGAGTTGCCCGAGGCTGGCCCCCTGGAATGCGACATCAGCGAGCTGGAGGTGGAACTCCTAATTTACAACAACGCCTGTAACTCCCTGCTGCCCCTGGGCACCGAAATTCCGGTCCGTTTTCAATTGGACGATGACCCGGTGGTCGAAGAAAATTTTGTTATCCCCTCCGAGCTGGGGCCCGGAGTGCGTCAGAGCTATACCTTTAGCCAGCCGGCGGACGTGGTCGGCTACGGCGAACACGTATTGCGCGTTTGGATAGATTGGGACGGGGATGTTTTCGAGGAGAATGACTATGCGGAATATACCTTTCTTAACCGGGCGGAGCAGGACAATGATTTTAGCCTGGTGAGTGTAACGAGTAATGAAGGCGTTTGTGGGGACAATGACTTGCGCCTCGTTTTTGCTGGCGCCCAGTACCAGGGCTGTTCCACCTTACCGCCCCGGGATATTCCCTACATCATGTCTTTGAAGGGGCTGGTGGAATTCGAAGTGCAAAATAGCTTTTTCCAGCTTTCTCCCTTCACTACCATCGAACTCATTCACGACTACATTTTCTCCGAATACGGATTTGGACACGGCACGATCAGCCTCGACTTTCCCAACGACTCCAACCCGACCAACAATACGGGTCGGTTTTTTATCGGTCGCTTGCGCGATTCGGGAGAGGGCTGGGCCGAAGATTTCAGCGCCAGCGGACTGGATTCCGCGCACTTCTCCATCCTGCCCCGATCGGAAACGCAAAACCAAATCCTCGAACTCAATGGCAATTACAGCCTAGCCACCACCGGTGGTACCATCCTCGACGCTGCGGACGAACTCAAATTCACGCCTACCGACGACCCCACGGCCCTGCTCCGGTTCAATAACGACTACACCACCCGGATGGACGTCTGTATCGATGTCCGGGGAATGAACAATCCCCACCTCTACGTCCGCCTGGCCCAAACCAATAATCCAAACGTCGACTACGAGCAATACGGTTTGGCCCCCGAGCTGTCTACCGTGATGGGCGTATTTGTCGACCGCCGCCAGTTGGACATCATCCACAACGAAAGCCCCACGAGTACGGTCGCCTTTGTGGAATACGAATACGACTTGAACGAATTTCGGAATGCGAGCCACAATTTTCAATTGCGGGGTTTGGCCCTCAGCCGCTCCACCGACGCCAATGGCAATATCCTACTCGATGGCGACAATAACCTGATCGATAAGGTGTGGATTGAAGATAAAATCAACGTGGGTACGCGAGATTTGGGGCAGCAGGAAGTAGCGCTGCTGGTACAGCCCAATCCCTCGGAGGGGCAGTTTACCCTGCGTCGCAAGGACGGAAAGGCCCTCGAAGGGGGACAGTGGCAGTTGTTTGACGCGGCGGGGCGTCAGCTGGGGACCCAAGCCTTACCGCGGCTCGGGGAATACCGCTTTGGAGCGGAGCTGCTTCCCGGCATCTACTTCGTCAAAGTGGTGGATGGTGCGGAAACGACCGTGCTCAAGATCGTCAAGCAATAGGCCATTGGTCCCGCCCCCGGCTAGTCTTGGCGGAGGGCGGGGCCAATTCACTCAATACAATACGATAAAATCGCCCAAGAACTGTTCTACCTCTTCGTCTTCAAATTCAATCTCCGCTACCCAGACGTAAACGCTACCACTGCTGGTATTGCCATTGACCAATCCATCCCAACCCGCCGTTCGTTGATCGACCGGGCTGTCGGTAGACTCAAAAACCAGGGCGCCCCAGCGGTTGTAGACGCGTAAGCTGCGGATCAAACCAAAATCCGGGCTTTGAATGTAGAAAAAATCATTGACCCCGTCCCCGTTGGGGGAGATGACGTTGGGAATGTAGAGCTTGCGTTTGTCTTCCACGATGACCCGTACCGTAGCGGAATCGCGACAGCTGCCATTGTCCACCAAAATCTCGTAAAGTGCCGTCTGTACGGGCGCCGCTACGGGATCGGGGCATTCCCGACAGGAAAGGGAAGTGGCAAAGGGGTCGGTCCAACGGATGAGGAGTTGGGAATCCGGTGGGGCGCTGTTTTGAATAATGGGCAACAACAGGGTGTCGCTCTCCCGGCGGATTACGATCTCTTCTTCGGGAAAACGCACCGAGATGTCGTCGCCCTGAATGACGGTAAAAAAGACAAAGGAATTGATACAACCATCGACGATGACCAATTCGTACTCGCCCGGTTCGCTTACCGCTCGGGTGCTGGCCTCCGATCCGTCGTCCCACAAATAGCTATTGCCGTAGGGACTGCCGTCGAGGAAGACGGTGGGTTTGGCACAGAGGGAAAACTCCAAAAACGTACTGTTGCTTTCCACCTCGTCCAGCACTTCGATCAAAGTCGTCTCCTGGAGTTCATCGAGGGGGTCAAAGGAAGTTCGGTTGTCACCCATCAAGGGGGGCAGACCGTCCAGGCGGGCCTGGTTGCTGTAGCTGCCCCGATCCACATCCCCGATTTCGACCCGAAGCCGGACGCTTGTCGACCCTTCGGGGAGGGTTACACCTTGGATGCGGAACGCTTCGGTAGGGAGCGGATCGACTTGACCGCCCAAGCCATTTTCCAGCACTTCTAAAACGGTAAACCCGGGAGGCAGTTGGTGGGAAAAGACCAAGTCGGGTCGGGGAAAGCCCGAGTCGTTGCCGAGGACGTACTCGTAGATCACCTCCGAGCAGGGAAGGGTCTCCCGGGGTTGGATGTCGTGTGCAATGTCGATGGTGTAGGGGCAGGAAGCTTGGCTGACGCTGTAGTCGACGACCACGGTTTGACAGCCACTACTGGCCACTAGTCGGTATTCGCCAGCCTCGCGAATGGTAAACTCCCGCTCGTTGGAGCCCGTACTCCACTCGATATCACTGCCGTAGATCGAAGCGTCGATGAGCACCTCCTCGTCGGTACAGATAAAGAATTCAAAATCGAGGCTGTCCTCATCAAAGCGGATAATGCGAACCACGGTACTGTCGCTGGGGCTGGCGGTACTGGGATCGTCAGAAACCAGATCGCCTCCCAGGGCGGGGTCCACGGCGCGCAGTTGCGCCTGACTCTTGTAGCCCCGGGCGGGGATATCGTCGCTCAGCACCCGAGCACTCACGCTGTCGACCCCAGCGGGAACGTCGATACCGGTGAGTACAAAGCTGGGATCACCCGGATTGGAATTGACCGAACCGCCGTAGGGGTTGGTGAGGAGGTCTTGGAAGGCAAATCCGGGGGGGAGCGCGTGCTCCAAGTCCAGCCCCGTCTGGGTGTTGCGGCTGGCATTAGCGATGGTATAAACGTAGTCGACTTCGGCACAAGGAAAGGTGATGGTTGGATCGACCGTAGCCCGGAGGGCAACCGTGTAAGGACAAGCCGTCGTCGCCACCACCTCCACGATACCACCGGAGGTGATGGAGCTCACTTCCCCCGTATTCTTATTGATGCCACCGTAGGAAAAGATAAATCCGTTAAAAATCGGACCGTAGCCAAAAAGGTCCCCGAAGGCGTCAAAGAAGAGGGCGCGGAGCTCGGAGTCGTCGTCGATGGCTTGGAGTGGGGTAGGCGTACCCCCACCGGAGGGGATGCGGACCACACTCCGGGATTCGGCATCGTAGCCGTAGAGCTGGCCGGTGTAGGGGTCGGTAGCCATGGCTTGCACGGAGATGGAAGGGCCGCTGAGGGGAACCAGTTGGCTGCTGAAGGTCGGGGAGTCCAGGTCGATGATGGTCATGCCCTGATCGCGGTCGTTGACGGAGCCGATCGTATAGTAAAAACGGCCATCGGGGCTGATGGTCCCCGTTTTGTATTCCAAGTTGCTTTGTAGATTGAGGGGGCCGAGGTCTTCGACGTTGCCCGTGGCGTCGATGCGGTACAGGCGGTGGTCGGTGGGGTGGATGCCGTAGAGGAGGTTGTCGCTACTGCGGTAGCCGATGGTTTGGAGGTCGACGCCGAGGTCGTCCCGGATGGTGCTAAAGGTAATCGCAGCGCTTTGGGGGGCCAGGCTGAGGCGCGCCAGCTCTCGGCCTTCGCGGATACAAAAGACCTGGCCTTCACAGGAAAAGGGAACCTGGGCACCGACTAGGGGAGGAAGGGCCAGCAGCAAGAGCAGCAGATTGCTGAGGGAAAGTAAACGTTTCACACACACAGGGTTTGGTTACGTTGCGCATCGACCACTGGCCGATCATTTAAAAATAACGAAAAATAGCAGCACAACCAATGACTCCCTGGTGTTTAAAGGCTTTTTGTCGTCCATCCCGTGCTTGGTAGGGGTATCATTGGTCTTCACCGAAGACTCTTCGGATTTTTTAAACGCCGAACCGCCCCGTCTTCTCCAGTTTGGGGCTATCTTTATACAAAAATCACTTTTGCTATGACTAAACCTAAAAAAATCAAAACCTACTATGCCCTGCTAATTGCTACTTTGCTCTTTTGGGGCGCTTGTAAAGAGGACGTCGAACTGCTGACCTTTTCGTATTCCACTACTTTGTGTAGCGATCCCTGGTGGCCCCACTGTACGGAGGCTACTGGTAGTGAATTCAACGACTGTATCCGCACCTTTATCGAGAGCCAGGGTATCGAGATCGAGTCGCTTGACCGGCGGTTGTTCGACCCCAACCCGATTCCCTGTGAGGCTTGTGGCTGTATGAGTGGCTGGGGCGTGGTGGTAAAGGCAAAATCTATTTACAGTGTGGAATTGGAGCTATTGGGCTTCGCAAAGTAATCCAGGTTGCGGCTCAAGTACCAGTAGGTGATCAGGGCGGCTCCGACATCCGCGATGGGAAAGGCGATCCAGATGCCGGTGAGTCCGAAGAAGCGGGGGAGGAGTAGCAGCAGGGGGAGCAAGAAAAAGCCCTGTTTGGTGAGGGCGAGTAGGAGGGCGGGTCTGGCCCTACCGATGGCCTGAAAATAAGCCGAACCGATGAGGTTGATGGCGATGAGGGGGGTGGCCAAAAAGGCGAGGCGCATGGCGGGCGGTCCTTCCCGCAGCAATTCCACATCCGTGGTAAAGATACCCACCAAAAAAGGAGCAAAGAGCAATACCAGTACAAAGATGCCACCCGCAATCAAAGTGGCCGACTTGATGGCCAGGGAAATGGCCCCCCGAACCCGATCCCACAACTGCGCCCCGTAGTTGTACCCCAAAATGGGGACGACCCCCTGGGTAATGCCCAGCACCGGGAAATTGGTAAACATCATGATCCGATTGATGATGCCAAAGACGCTCACCGCTCCCTCCCCACCGTAGGCAAAGAGCGAGTTGTTCAGTACGATCGACAGGACGCTGATCGTACCCTGCCGGGCTAGGGTCACCGAGCCGATGGCAAAGATTTCCTGGACGATATCGGTCCGGGGCAGCAACTGAGCGGGCCGCAAGCGCAACTCCGATTTTCCAAATACAAAAAACCACAGGGCGTAAAGCGCACTGGCTACGTAGGAAAGCGCCGTCGCCAGGGCGGCGCCCTCGATCCCCATATCCAACTTGACGATAAAGATGGGATCGAGGATGATGTTGGCCACGGCGGGTACGATGAGAATAAACATGGCGATTCGGGGAAAGCCCACCGCTCGGATGTTGTTGTTGGACATCATAGCCCAGGCGAGGAAGGGAACGCCCAACAGGACTATCCGGAAGTAGTTTTTGGCGGGTTCGAGAATGTCGCCCTTACCCCCAAAGGCGAGGAGGATTTCGTCGGTAAATTGAAGCCCCAGCCCCACCACCAGCACCGAGAGCAAGAGCGTCAGGGTGATCTGACTGCCAAAGGTCGCCGAGGCCAGCTCGGGTTCTCCCCGGCCGAGGGCCCGCGAGATAATCGAGGCGCCCCCCACTCCGATGGCCATGCCAATGCTCGAAATCAAAAAGGTGATAGGCATCACAATGGTGATGGCCCCGATACCCAGCGACCCAACCCAGCGACCGACGAAGATGGTATCCACAATACCGTAAATCGACATGATGAGAATACCGATGGCCGCGGGCACCGCTTGCGATTGGAGCAATTGGCGCATGGGAGCGGTCCCAAAATCTTCGGTAGCTGGCATAGAGTGATTTTAGTGGAGGCCGTACGGTGGAAAGTTCTATTGGAATAACTCGGAAATATCCTCTTTTGTTAAGCTTTTCATGAAACTTTCGTCGGTGTGGATGATATCGGAGGCAATTTTGAGTTTTTTCTTCTGGTAATTTAGGATTTTCTCCTCCACGGTCCCCTTGCAGATCATCCGGTAGGCGATGATGTGCTTGTTTTGTCCGATCCGGTGGGTCCGGTCGATGGCCTGACTTTCCACGGCGGGGTTCCACCAGGGATCAACGAGGTAGACGTAGTCGGCCGCGGTGAGGTTGAGACCCGTCCCCCCGGCCTTGAGGCTGATGAGAAAAACCCGACAGCTCTCGTCTTCCTGAAAATGATTGACGGCGCGTTCGCGAGCCCGGGGCGTCGTCTGTCCGTCGAGGTACTCGTAGGACAGCCCCTGCTGCTCCAGGCGGCGGCGGATAATCTGTAGCATCTTGACAAACTGGGAAAAGACCAAAATTTTGTGGCGGCCCGTTTTTTCCGTAATCTGACTCATCAATTCCTTGATCTTGATGCTCTCCTTGCCGTAGTCCTCCTCGTCGTTGAGCAATTCGGGCGAATCGCAAATCTGACGTAGCTTTAGCAAACCCTCCAGAACAAACAGCTTGCTGCGTTGTAGGCCCTCCTCCTCGATCTTGCTCATCAGGTAGTCCCGGTAGCGATTGCGATAGGCATCGTACACCTGGCGCTGTCCGGCCTCCATGGTACAGTAGAGGTAATCCTCTACCTTGGGCGGCAACTCGCTGGCTACCTGCTCCTTGGTCCGGCGGAGTACGAAGGGCTTGATGAGGCGTTGTAGCTCGGCGGCGCGCTCGCGGTCCCCCTCGCCATCGATGGGTTTGGAGAAGTTCTCCTTGAAGCCCTGCTGGCTGCCCAGGAAACCGGGATTGAGGAAGTTGAGCTGGGCGTAGAGGTCAAAGGTATTGTTCTCGATGGGGGTACCGGTCATGGCCAGCTTGTTGCGGCCCCGCAGCAGACAGACGGCTTTGTAGCGCTTGGAGGAGGGGTTCTTGATGGCCTGGGATTCGTCGAGGACGATGTAGTTGAAGCGAATGCGGTTGAACAACTCCAGGTCGTTGGCCGCCAGGCCGTAGGTCGTAATGATTAAGTCGTAATCGAGCAATTCGCGGAAATCCGTCGTCCGATCAATGCCGTGGTGAATTTTATAACGAATCTGGGGCGTAAACTTTTCGATTTCATTTTCCCAATTGAACAGCAAGCTGGTGGGCACCACCACCAAATTGACCCGATCGCGATCGTT
>ERZ1740065.2783-NODE-2783-length-10928-cov-11.347834_pt1 | contig 10928 bp, 9 predicted proteins | sample MGYA00581738_ERZ1740065 | MGnify/ENA primary metagenome ERZ1740065 (study PRJEB43018, sample SAMN04849749) | marine metagenome | isolation source: floating plastic debris | place: Pacific Ocean | collected 2008-09-01 | study: EMG produced TPA metagenomics...
CGCCTGTATCCACGCCCCCGCTTTGGGTCAGCCACCAAAACCCGCACCCCAGCAAACCCACCGTTATCAAGAGGGAGGCAATCAAAACTGGCGTTTCGTTTTTGCTACTCATCGCGGTCTCCGCAAGGCTATCTTTGGCAAAGCTGAATCAAGCTGGTCGAGGGTCCGGCCCATTGCCTTACATCAAAGCCGACAAAACTCGATAAATCAGGCGAAATATTGTGCCTGCTGCCATCACCGCTGCCCCCGCCATGAGTGACAACACCACAACGGTCGCCCGTGGTGCCGCCGTTGTGGCCAAAACGGCCTGCAAAGGGGGAAATAAAAGCACTATACCCAGGGTGACCGCCGCAATGAGTACTAAATCAAACCGCTCAATCACGCGGCGTAGTTGCAGCAATCCCAAGCCCGCCACCAGCAGTAGCCAGGCCCCGCTGCCCAGCCAGGTAGTGCCCAAAAGACTCAGCAGGGCGATCGCCAGTAGTCCCCCCTCAACCCCAATAAATGCGGCACCGCCCAAAAATTCCAGCAGCGACCCCGCCGCTGGGACCGGTGGCGGGGCCGCTGGAGCCTTGACGGGTTTTGGGTTTGCCTGCTGCCCTGGTGGCGGTGCGATCGGTTGCCCCAGCGGCGCGGCGGTGCCCCCCTGCAGAGCGGTGGCAGTCACTGCTGATGAGCTAGCAGCAGCTGAGCCAGCTAATTGGCCCGATGCCGCTGGGGCCGCACCAGCACCGGGTTGACTGGTGGCTTCGCGCAGCGCCACGAGCACTTCTTGAGCACTGGCGTAGCGCTGATTGGGCGAGGGCAGCAGCATGCGGTCGAGAATGTCAGCGATCGCTGGATTGATCGGTCCGTGGGCTCGCCAAGCCCAAGTGTTGTTGTAGGAATCGTATAGCTCACTGGCTTCTTTCCCCGTCAACAAGGTAATGCAGGTGACCGCTAGGGCATATAAATCCGTTGCGGGATACACGGTACCGCCCGCCATCTGTTCGGGCGGGGCAAAGCCGATGGAATAAATACCCGTGGAGCGCCCCCCGGGACTGCCTTGGGCACTGGTCACCTGTTTTACCGCACCAAAGTCCAATAGGTACAGCGTGTCGTCACGGTGACGCATGATGTTAGACGGCTTGATGTCGCGGTGAATCGTGCCGTTCTCATGCACGTAGTCCAGCACTTTGAGCATTGAGACCAATACCTCAACGACCACTGAGGGGGCAAATGGGCCTGTACGAGCCAGGGTCTGCTCCAAATCTTCGCCGTCAATAAATTCTTGCACCAGGTAAAAATATTCTTCCTGGATTCCCGGCTGTAGCCCCGGCACAATTAGCGGAAAAAAGGCATACAAATCCGGGATTTGCGGATGCGTATTACCCAGATCCTCCAGAACTGCAGCTTCGCGCTGAAACAGATCTTGTGCCAATGCCAGCTGATCAGGGCTCAGATCACCTGAGGGTTGAAACAGCTTGACCACACAGGCTCGAAGCGTCGGGGTATAGCGATCGCGGGCCAAATAGGCCGCCCCAAACCCCCCCTTACCCAACAGCTTTTCAGGTAAGTAGCGACCACTCAAAATCAGCGGCATGCCGCAAGCGGTGCAAAACTTTTGCTGCACGGTGGTCAAAGTGGCCCGATTAGACAAATCCGCAAAGTGATTTCCAGGCCGAGGACAGGTTGGGCGAGTGCAAACAATCTCCATAGCCACTGAGTGAGGGTCTGTCATCAATTTAGAGCATGTCGGGCTCTCAGCCTCGTTTCCAGGCCCTCGTTGGCGTGGAAATGATCACGATTATGCCTAGCCTTGAAGAATTTATGTCATCAACTGATGACGCGTCCTCATTGGGCCAGCCAGAAGTATCTCAGCGTTCGCCAACGTTCACTCCAATCTGACAGCCTGGCTCCTTACTCGACCGTCGCTTTCCCATTGACGGCTGGCAATGATGGCACCGTGGGTTCTTGCCCATTTTGCTCGGCCTGAGCTTGGGTTAATTCTAAAGAGCGATTGGTAAACTGGGGCAAAATTTCTGCGGTAAATGCTTCTGCGGCCTTCGAACGGTAACGGTTGGGGTTAAAAATGACCGATAGGGTACGATTCACCACGACCGATTCGACCCGACCCCGATGCAACATTCCCATCTGCAGCTCTTTTTCGATCGCTGAAATGGACACAAAGGCAACCCCTAACCCTGCTTGTACGGCATTCTTAATCGCTTCAATGGAGTTCAACTCCATTTCAATGCCGAGATTGCTGGTTTCAATGCCGCAGCGCGTTAAAACCTGATCAATCACCTTGCGAATGGTGGATTGCGAATCGAGTGCAATAAACTTCAGCTGATACAGATCTTCTCGACGAATGATTTCTGCATTGGCTAAGGGATGAAACACCGGCATAATCAGCGCCAGTTCGTCTTCTGCGTAGGGAATAATTTCTAAAGATTCCTGCAGTTCACTGGGAACCTCGCCGCCGATGATCGCGAGATCAACCTGACCATTGGCGACGCTCCACGAGGTGCGTCGAGTTGAGTGCACATGCAGCTGTACGGCCACTTCCGGATATCGCTGGCGGAATAGCCCGATCATTCTTGGCAGCAGGTAGGTTCCTGTGGTTTGGCTCGCCCCCACAATCAGGGTGCCCCCCTGCAGATTTTGCAGATCTTCAATGGCTCGACACGTTTCTTGACAAAGGCTCAAAATGCGATCGCCATATTCCAGTAGCAAATGCCCCGCTTCGGTCAGTTGGGCACGCCGCCCGCCTCGATCAAACAGCGGCACATTTAGCTGGCGCTCTAGATTTTGCACCTGCAAGCTCACCGCGGGCTGGGAAACATAGAGGCTGTCGGCAGCCCGCTTGAAACTGCCTTCAGTTGCGATCGCCTTAAGGATGCGCAACTGATCCAAAGTAAAGGGAAGGTCAGAGGACATAAAACCCTATCCAAGAAATCGAAGGAAACATACAATGCATCAACGAAACAGTCGATAGAACGTAGAGCCAACCCAATTGCTATCCCCTCTTTTTTGCCCCTAGAGATCCGTTGACGAGAGAAAAAATTGGGATCAACGGCCATCCCTAGATTACTCGTTCGATGGAATTTCCCGGAACCGCACGCGGAGAAAACTCGCGACTTTATGGAACAGCAAGTCATATCAAACTTCCTAAATTCACCTGGGATACTGGGCTTAGGCTTAATAGAGGGGGATTCTCGGCCCTATTTCGTCGGCGTCGATCAATCCTTAACCTTTCAACAAAAAGCAGCGCTCAGCCAAGGTATTCAGCAGGTCGTTAGTACGACCCCATCAGAATTCGACTCCTTTAACTTTCGTTTTGCGCAACACGATATCTGGATTTATAAACTCAGCAATGGGGTGATCCTGCTGGTGGTAGCCCACAAACAGCTCGATAACCTAGCTTATACCGATGCGGTTGATCAGCTCAAAGAAACGCTCACTGGTGATCCCCAACGGACGGTTGCCACCTTTCGCCAACTTGCCGACCAGCATCCACTCAACCAGTCAACGGCTGTTCCCATGGGGGCTGTTGCTCCCGAGGAGTCTGCTGCTCTTGAGGAGGCTGTGGTCCCAGAACAGGCCACTGCCGCTGAGCCCTGGTTTGAATACATCGCTATTCTCGATCAGCTCACTGATGCCACCATTGAATATTTGGGCAAAATTGTGGTGGCCAATACCTGGCGTACCACCTGTCCTGATCAAACTTTGTTCAAACGACTGCAGATGGATCGGGGTGGTCACTTTAGTTTGGTCGTCGATGCGACGGGGCAAGCACCCGCCGCTATTTCCCCGGAAGAGCACACCCTAGTTCAGCAATGGGTTGAGAAGTTTGTGCAGCGGTGCTCCATGGTAATTCGAGGTTATTCTGCAAGGGTCGTCAGCCAGTGCCTGACAGACTCGCAGCGTGCCCTGTTAAACCTCGAAACCGCCCCCTAGCCGATTCGCGCGAGATTCAAAATCATTTCCTTTTGGCTTGCTCCAGTTAGCCCATTGCTGCCCCAACCCATTTCCTTTTCTTGAAGAGACTCAGACACTATGGCCAAAACCGTTCGTTTAGAACCCATCGCGCAAAACAGCACCATTGAAACCAATGGCAACTTACTCTCAGTCTTGTTAAACAAAGACCTTGACGTATTAAAAGAGTGCGGCGGTCGCGGCATGTGTGCCACCTGTCACATCTACGTGCGAGAGGGCGCCGATGCATTAACCCCCGTCAATCGTCGGGAGCAAAGAACCTTGGAGGTGATCACATCCTGCAAACCGAATTCTCGCTTGGCTTGTCAGGCTCGAGTGATGGATGAAGGGGTCGTGGTCGAACTGCCTCCAGGGATGTATGTTAACTCTCTGCAGGATATTGAGGCGCTTGTCGGACGGCGAGCCGAAGCAAACCTGCTACACCCGTTAACTGGTGCGGTGCTAGTTGAAGAAGGCAAGCTGATCACGCGCTCAATGCTGAAACAGCTATCCGAAACGGCCACCTTCAAGGTCAGTGAGTACTATTCACAGTCTTCAGAGGCCTAGGGGCAACTGCCTCTAGCGAGCACCGACGATACTCAACCGGAAACCAATCTGCTAGAGTTGAACCCAAGATTTGACTGCATTAACGACATCTGAGTAGCTGCATGCTAGCTCCTACCCCCTTAAACGCTCGCCAGCAACAGGTTCTTTGGGCAACGGTACGACAGTATGTCACCACAGCCGAGCCCGTCGGCTCTAAGGTGCTAGCGCAGGAATATGATCTGAAGGTGAGCCCAGCCACCGTGCGCCATGTGATGGGGATGCTCGAAAGTGCCGGATTGCTGTTTCAGCCCCACACCTCTGCCGGTCGGGTGCCTTCTGATTTTGGCTATCGGCTGTATGTCGACAACTTAATTCATCCGTCTCAGGTAGTTGCTCGTCAGGTCGATAACCAGCTATCAGAATCGTTGAAATGGGACGGTTGGAGCCTAGAAGCGCTGCTGCGGGGAGCCGCTCAAATTTTATCCGCCCTCAGCGGGTACCTGACGTTAATTACCGTGCCGCAAAAGCGCGGAGCCACGATTCGGCATTTGCAACTTGGGCTACTGGATTCGTCTCAAATTTTAATGTCGGTGGTGCTGAATTCTTTAGAGACTCAGTCAATGGTGATTCAGCTGCCGCCCACAGGGGGGAATGCAGGCTCCCATTTGGAAGGGTTAGAAAGAGAACTCAAAATTCTGTCTAATTTTCTGACGCATCATTTGAGTGGACAGCCCTTGCTCAAGATTGCTGAGCTGGATTGGGGGCAGCTAGGCCAAGAGTTTCAACGGTATAGTGATACTTTGCAAGAAGCCATTCGCATCTTGGCTAAGCGCAACCAAACGTTAGAGACCGCTCAGTTTGTGATTAGTGGTTTGGGCGAGGTGCTGAGACAACCGGAGTTTTCTGAAGCTCAGCAAGTGCAAGCGATTGTGCAGCTGTTAGAAGAAGATCAAGCACAGCTCTGGCCTTTAGTCTTTGAAGCCGACTCCCCAGACAGTGCAGGGCGTCGGGTGAGGGTGCTGATTGGTTCTGAAAATCCCCTGGAACCCATGCAAGGGTGTGCTTTGGTTTCTTCGACCTATTGTCGCGATGAGATCCCCTTAGGGAGTGTAAGTGTATTAGGGCCGACTCGCATGATGTATGACGATGCGATCGCCACAGTTGAAGCCGCTGCTGGCTATCTCTCGGAAGCTTTCAAATCCACTTTTTAGCATCGGCCGATGCGACTCTAAGACCCGATTCCGGTCAAAACCCCAGGGTGATTGATTGGGCCGGACTATTTTGCTGGGGTGGTCAAAATTCGGGCGGCTATGCATCCTCCCAGGAAGCCAAAGAGATGGCTTTCCCAAGAGACTCCTGGCTGGCTCGGCAAAACACCCCACAAAAAACTGCCATAAAACACAATCACTAAAACGGATGCCGTAATCGCAAACGCGCTGCGCTCAAAATAGCCACGTAACAACAGGTAGCCAAAGTAACCAAAAATGACGCCACTAGCGCCCACATGAACTGAATTGGGCGCGCCGATGAGCCAGGTGCCCAACCCGCCAATTAGGGCAGACATAACCGTAACCACCCAAAAATCGCTCGCTTCCCCCAGCAAGATCAAGCCGCCCAAGGTCAGCAACGGCAGGGTATTGGCCATTAAATGAGCAAAATTGCCGTGCAAAAAGGGAGCCCAGATAATGCCCTGTAAACCGTCTAGCTGCCGGGGATGAATGCCCTGCAAGATCAGCTGATTGTTGAACAGGCCTACATTCACAATCTGCACGGCCCACAAGAGACTAGCGACACCGCCTAGCACCCACAGAGGATGCTGAAACCTTTGCCCACGCGTCTTATCGGTTGGTGTTGCCATCGTGTCAAAATACTTTTAAAGATGAAAGAGTCCGGCCGAACTACATCAGAACTCTAAAAGGATAGGTCAGGGAGTTTTTGATGGACAGTCCGGGAAAAATCAGATCGTTACAGTAGAGATAGTTGGTGTTGCAAACGCTACTGTCTTTCAGCATAACTAGCTAGGGATTCTTGTGCTGATCACTGAACTACTAGCAGTTTTATCAATCTCGGCGGCGGCAGGGTTTCATATTGCCTTACCCCTGTTGCTGATTGGCTTTATGTCCGCTGATCTTTGGGCAGAAGTGCCCTTTTTATCGAGGCTGCCACCGACAATCGTGGTGGGTGCCTTGGTGAGCTGGTCGCTGGTTGAGTTGGTATTCTCCAAGCAGTTTTGGGTGCAGCGACTCCTGCAAAGTGTCGGTTTGTTTCTCAGTCCAGTTGCGGGGGCGATCGCCGGGCTCGCGATCGCCAATAGTTTTCAAATTGAAGGCTGGCTAGCAGTTGTGTTAGGCATCGTCAGCGGCCTCTTGGCCTTAGTCATTCACCTGGTGCAGGTGGGCTGGCTCTATCGTCTCAAGCGGCCTTCGCCGTGGTTAATGTTCGCGGAAGATTTTCTTTGTGTGGGTTTAGTCCTGTTGGCCTTTGATGCGCCACAACAGGGCGGCCTGATTGCCTTGCTGCTGCTTTGGTTGGCCTTGCGCACATCTTATGTGTGGCGGCAGTGGTACCTGGGGCCGAACAAGTCTCGCGATCGCGCCCCGCACCGCCGACTGAAGCGCGAACCCGATTAGGTATGGCACGCTTGCTGGACTGTAAAGCTGCATGTGCAGGGGCTTGTCCGCAAATCTCGGCTTGATAGAATCATTCTGAGAAACTCAGCCCCAGTCCTTATGCTTCAGGGATGCCTTTATGTTTAAGCCTTCGAGGCTCTGCCGACTCGCCATTTGCCAGCGCGTTATCGTAATTGTGGCTCTGTGGATTACATTTTTAGTGGGCGCGAACGAAGTCCGGCGAGCTGCTCAAGGCGAAAGCGCCGTCTATGAAAGCCTCAAGCGGCTCGCTGTCTACAGTCTTGCTCTGCAGGGTGAGCGCTAGTACAGAATGATTAATTTTGCCCTGTATCTACCGTCAGAGGACCGGGGAGGAGAGAGCATGGCGTTCTTTTAAGCGGAGTCCCAGTACTTAATGATAGACGCAACCCGATTTCTGGGCCCCGTCACCCTTGGCTCCCAGGCATTTCCCAGATTGCATCGGTAGTTCGATCACTGAGAATTGATATTATCTGTGGCGGCAAACAGCGCTTTGAAAGTTCCTTCTCGGGTCTCTAAAGATTCTCCAGCCGTTTGCCACAGGGTTTCATAAAAGAAAAATGCCATCCCGGCATAGTCGTTGGCACGTACCGCTTGGCACTGCTGTTTGAGAATCGGCAGCGGCATGGGACGATTACGCAAGCCAGATAACACACCGATATTAATCGGTACCTGCGATCGCAGCTCCTGAACAGTCGGTTTCTGTAGTTCTCGCACAAAACTGGCCAGATCCCAACGATAGGTTTGGATAATGACTTCATCCACTGGGGCGACCGTCAGCCACTGTGGCCAATCCTGTAGAAAGTTTTTGTATGAAAATGCGGGCGGATTGGGTGATACCGAAAATAGAGCCTGAGGACGATGGCGTTTGACCGTTTGGCCCACCTGTTTGACAAAATCAGTGATTTTCTCAGCCCGCCAGCGCATCCAGCGTACTTCTTGAAAGTCACTGGGCACGAGTCGACCGGTTTCTGATCGATAGTGCTGAGCCGTGTAGGGGTCATAGCCAAAGCTGGCCGGTAGGCCAAAGTGATCGTCGATTTGAAACCCGTCTACGGCATAACGCGACATTAACTCCTCAATGAGGGACAAATAAAACTGCTGCACCTCTGGATGAAACGGATTGAGCCATTCCATTTTGTGTTTGTCGATCTGCGTGCCATTGCGCTGTTGGGTAAACCAATGGGGCCGTTGGGGGCGCAGCGTGTTACCTTGGCGGGCAAAAAAGCCATATTCAAACCAGGGAATTACTTTCAGCTGCTTATCATGAGCCAGTTCCACGCATTCCTGCAGCATGTCGCGGTCAGCCGGGGGCTCCGCAGCGCGACTCCCTCTTGGGCGCAGACGTTGACGTTCGCCCAACACTGGCTCAGCGATCGCCGATGGGTAGAGAGTAAAGCCACCATTCCACACGGTGGGATACAAGGTGTTGAAACCACAGTCCGCCAACCGATCAATGGCTTCAGCCAGATTTTGGCGCGAAAACAAAACTTCACTATCTACGTTGGTTAGCCACACGCCCCGGCGCTCGGCATGATTCGGGTTGGTCGCAGCAGGCTCCAGCTTGGCAATCAGCTCGGACGACAGCACGCTAGCAATGCCGGTTTGCTCAACCAGGGCGCGATAAACAAACGCCGCCGCATCGGCCCGCGTTGTGGGCTGCAGAGGCCGCAAGCGATCGCGCTCTGGATGACTCACAATCAATCCATGTTCTAGCGCCGCTGCGACCCCCGCGATCGCATAGGGCGGAATCTTCGCTGTATCGACGAAGGTGCGTTTTACGGCCTCGGCGGCAGGATGCAATGCTATGAGTTCCAACCCCGCAGCGAGGGCGACCACCACCTGTACTCGGGGCATTAACTGCTGAGGGCCAAAAGTGCCGTTCGTAAAGCCTGATAGCCATTGCGCCTGATAAACCTGATCGATCAGGGCGCTAGCCCAATAATCAGGGGGGACATCGCTAAAGCGTTTGGGCGATCGCCGTGCGGGTAACTCAAAAGCCTTGCCGACAATCGCCGCAAATTCCGCCCGGGTGATTGCTTGCTCGGGCCGAAAGGTGTCGTCGGGATAGCCCGAAACGATCTCTTTTTGCACCAGGTATTCAATACAGGGCTGTGCCCAATGCCCTTGAATGTCTCGCATGGTGGCCCTCACAATTAACAGCATTCGTCTCAGTCCAGTGGCTCAAAGGCAATTGCCGCCGACCAATGACCGATGCTTAAAATACCTCAGCCCTAGGTTCTCTGACCTGCAAGGGGTGAGCCCTTAAGGTTTAATGTAGGAAGATCACAACAATAACCTTCAAAAACCTGTCCGTCTGGCTTTGAATCAGGTGGCTTAGAGCCAGTCACCCCCTTTAAAAAGTGCCTAATCAATTTTTGTCCTGATGAAAGAACTGCTTTATCTAGAAGTTCCTACCCCTGATACGCTGGCCGTCAGGTCTTGGCTGCAAGAGCAGTTTGAGCCTGCCACTGGCACGGCGATCGCCACTGTTGATGGCCTCCGGGTAGAGTTTTCCAACTCTGGCGAGGAATCGGCCTTGCCCAGGGCACTGTCGGTGTTTGTCTGGTCGCTGCAGCGCACTACCTACCTCAAGGCTTATCGCTGGGGAGACACCGCCTTACCCCAAGAATCGCGCCTGATTCGCCAATTAGAACAGCAGATCAATCAAACGTTTCCACCCACTTTCCCCGAGCTGCCCCCCTTTGCCCCCGCGCAAGAAACCATCTTCGAAGCACTGTCGGCACACTTTCCGAAGACGGTTACTTATTTTCAGCGGATGCCCAATGGCAAAGCTGATCTAGAGCGTGTTTATTGGTGGGAAAAGCGCTGGCGCGACAGCGTGCGATCGCCTAAAGCGCCGAAAAAAGTGATTTTTCGCCAGACTGAGTCGCTACCTGATGCGGCGATCACTGAACCCCCACCGGCATCTATAGACTCCTTCGACATTGTTTATGTCGGCGGGGCCCTGGGGGTCATTCATGCTGCCGTGATGGCTAGCTTAGGCTATCGGGTCTTGATGATTGAGCGGCTGCCCTTTGGCCGTATGCATCGTGAGTGGAATATTTCCCGCGCCGAGTTTCAAAGTTTGATTGACTTAGGGCTCTTTACCGAGGCTGAGTTTGAGTCACTGATTGCCCGCGAATATGAAGACGGCTATAACAAATTTTTCGATGCAAACAATCCGGCTGTAGCCAAAGCGCCGGTGCTGCACACGCCCACTGTGCTCAACGTGGCGCTGAACTCAGAAGCGCTACTCAAACGCTGTGGAGAAAAACTTCTGGCCGCTGGCGGCACCATTTGGGATGAAACGGAATTTGAGCATGCCCAGGTCGGTGACGAAGGCGTCACCGTGCAGGCCCGAGATCGCACCACTGGCACCCCTAAAATGGCCTCCGGTCGGTTGCTAATCGATGCCATGGGCACCGCTTCACCCATCGCCTGGCAGCTCAACAACGGTCGGGCTTTTGATAGCGTTTGCCCGACGGTGGGCGCTTGCGTTTCTGGCGGGTTTGAGCCCGAAGTGTGGGACTCCACCTACGGCGACGTGTTGTTTAGCCATGGAGATATCTCTCGGGGACGGCAGCTGATCTGGGAACTGTTTCCCTCCCAGGGCAAAGAACTCACGATCTACCTGTTTCATTATCACCAGGTGCATCCTGACAATCCAGGGTCGCTGTTGACGATGTACGAAGACTTTTTCCATATCCTGCCGGAATATCGTCGCTGCAACCTCGACAAACTTACCTGGCGTAAACCGACATTTGGCTATATTCC
>ERZ1740065.2784-NODE-2784-length-10928-cov-4.302308_pt1 | contig 10928 bp, 10 predicted proteins | sample MGYA00581738_ERZ1740065 | MGnify/ENA primary metagenome ERZ1740065 (study PRJEB43018, sample SAMN04849749) | marine metagenome | isolation source: floating plastic debris | place: Pacific Ocean | collected 2008-09-01 | study: EMG produced TPA metagenomics...
TTTCACGTTCTACTTCCGCTCCATCTACATTTGTATAAGCAGCACAATTGATACAATAATCAAAGGAATCATTTTCCCTAGCAGCAGTCACAGATTGCGGCTGGGTCACGTTCAATTGCGAAGATGATTTGAAAACCCATTCAATGGTAGGGAATTGACCTTTTAATGCGTTTAAAGTGCTCCCCAATTGTCCGGAAGCTCCGGTTACCAATATTTTCATAATTCAACTTTAATCCAAAATGTCTTTGTCATGCTGAACTTGTTTCAGCATCTCATTTCATTGGGATAAGACCCTGAAATACATTCAGGGTGACATTTATATATCAATTTGGAATAACCTCTTTAAAAACAGGTAAATCCTTATCCTTTTCAGAAATAATCAATTCTTCCTCTGCCAATATCCAGTCAATAGCAAAGGTAGGGTCATTATAGAGAATTCCTCCTTCAGACTCCTTATGATAAAAATTATCACACTTATAACAGAAGATGGCTTCTTCACTTAAAGTGACAAATCCATGTGCACATCCTCTAGGCAAAAACAATTGTTTACGATTTTCTGCAGAAAGTACGGTACTGACTACAGCGCCATACGTCACCGAATCTGGACGAAGGTCTACGCCAACATCCAACACTTCGCCTTTTGACACCCGAACCAATTTGGCTTGGGCATACGCTCCTTTTTGAAAATGCAATCCGCGAAGTACTCCTTTGGTTGAAAAAGACTCATTGTCTTGCACAAAATAGGGTTTTGCTCCGGTCAAAGATTCGAAGAGTTGTTGGTTGAAACTTTCAAAAAAGTACCCGCGCTCGTCCTTAAACACTCTCGGTTCAAGAATAAAACATCCGTCAATATTTGTTTTGGTTACGTTCATATCCTTTAGGTCAATACTTCCAGAAGTTTTGTGCTATATCCACTTTTTAGGAAAGGTTCCGTCAAGGCTTTGAACTGACTTTTAGTGATAAAACCCATTTTGTAGGCCGAAGATTCGATAGCACCAATTTTTAAGCCTTGTCTTTCTTCAATAACCTGTACAAATTGCGAAGCTTGCATCAGCGACTGGAACGTTCCAGTGTCTAACCAAGCCGTTCCCCGGTCCATGATACTTACTTTCAATTGACCCCTTTTGAGGTATTCGCGATTCACATCCGTAATTTCGAGTTCGCCCCTAGGACTTGGCTCGATGCTTTTGGCAATTTCGACCACAGCATTGTCATAGAAATAGATACCGGGCACCGCATAATTTGATTTCGTCTCCTTTGGTTTTTCTTCTATGGAAATGGCATTGCCTTGTTCATCAAAACTGACTACCCCATAACGTTCAGGGTCATTTACGTGATAGGCGTAAATAATACCGCCTTCAGGGTCGTTGTTGGATTGCAAAAGCTTGTCCAAGCCCGTTCCGTAGAAAATGTTATCCCCTAAAATCAAAGCCACTTTATCTTCTCCAATAAATTGCTCTCCGATAATAAATGCCTCTGCCAAACCTTTGGGTTCTTCTTGAACAGCATACTCAAAACGACAGCCATACTTGCGGCCATCTCCCAAAAGACGTTCAAATAAGGGTAAATCTTGGGGGGTGGAAATAATGAGTATTTCCCAAATACCCGACTCGATTAAGGTCGATAGCGGGTAGTATATCATTGGCTTGTCATACACGGGTACAAGCTGCTTGCTCACCGCTAAAGTAACGGGATGAAGTCTAGTGCCTGAACCGCCTGCCAAAATAATTCCTTTCATGGTGTTTTGTTAAATCGGTTGTGGTTATGATTTTGGGGTCAATGTCTTGTTTTCGGTATTCACAAAACGGTCGATATACCAATCAATGGTTTTGTCGATACCCGTTTCAAAATTCTCGTCTGCTTTCCAACCTAAATCGCCTTCAATCTTATCAGCATCAATGGCGTATCTAAAATCATGGCCTGCCCTATCCTTCACAAAACTAATGAGCTCCGTATAAGACTTACCGTTTTCGCGAGCATGCTTTCCATCGAGCAGTTTACAAACGGTTTCAGCGATGTATAAATTGTTTCTTTCGTTGCGTCCTCCGATGTTATAGGTTTCGCCAGTAACACCTTTATCGTAAACCAAAGCAATACCCTTACAATGGTCCAAAACATAGAGCCAATCACGAATATTGGTGCCATCTCCATAAATTGGAATCGCTTCTTCATTCAACGCTTTGCGTATAATGGTGGGGATTAGCTTTTCATCATGCTGTTTGGGGCCGTAATTATTGGAGCAGTTGGTGGTAACCACATTCATACCGTAGGTATGATGGTAGCTGCGAACAATAAAATCTGAAGAGGCTTTTGAAGCACTATACGGACTGTTGGGCGCATAGGGGGTGGCTTCTGAAAACAAACCCGTCTCACCCAAAGTTCCATAGACCTCATCCGTGGATACGTGATGAAAACGTGCTTTTTGATACGCTTCCTTATATACTCCAGGGCCCACCATCCATTGTTTCTTGGCCACATCAATCAAATTGAACGTACCAATGATGTTGGTTTGCATAAAAGCATCCGGATTGGTAATGGAATTATCCACATGGGATTCCGCCGCAAAATGAATCACTCCGTCAATGTTATGCACATCAAAAATGCGTTCAATTAATGCTCGATCGCAGATATCGCCTTTGATAAACGTGTATCTCGGATGATTTTCCAGTTCAGATAAGTTCTCGAGATTCCCGGCGTACGTAAGTGCATCGAGGTTAACAATATTTGCTTCTGGGTTCGATTCCAAAAAATAAGGGATGAAGTTCGAACCGATAAACCCCGCTCCTCCGGTAACTAATATATTGGCCATAATATTGGCTTTATTTTACTTTTATGTAAATATAATCCTACAAAAAAGATATCGTCAATTATTGTTGTGAACTCCCGTTTTTTGTTTGTGGAATTCCTTCAAGATAGCTTTAATCCCTTGATTCGCCAATACTATTAACCTTTTGCATCTTGAAATAACAGTGAATTCCTAACCTGATTCAAACTTTTTCCTACTTTCGTGTAAGAACTTCTTTGAATATGGTTTCCAATAACAAGCATAATCCCTATGTTCTTGCCGGAGATGATGAAGATTTGATTTTGGAATTGTTACGGTTTATTTTGGAACGTAACGGCTATGAATTCGTAGGCACTAGTGACGATGATGTTTTCTTCTCGGAACTGGCAAAAGCCAAACCCGACCTGATTCTTTTGGATGTTATCATGCCACGAATCGATGGCTTTGAACTTTGTGAGAAAGTAAAAGCTATTGAAGCGTATCATGACATTCCCATCATCTTTTTGACCGGAAAGGTCAATGTAAAAGATAAAATCCGGGGGTTTGAAGTTGGAGGTGTGGATTACGTCACCAAACCTTTCAATGAACAAGAGCTTGTAGCGCGTATCCGCACACATGTGGAACTTCGCCGGGCGCGAAACAAAATTGAGGAGCAGGCCCATAACCTGCAACAATCCAACGACTTGAAGGATAGGATGTTTTCTATTATTGGACATGACCTTCGCTCACCACTCAGTGCTGCAAAACTAAAGATGGATTTTATCCTTCGCGGTATTATAGACCCAAAGAGTGATGCCTTTTTGGATGAGACGGTCTTCGGGCTTTTAAAGACTATGGATGAGGCGCTGAATCTACTTCAAAATCTATTGGGTTGGGCCAAGTCAGAGAGTGGTCAAATTCAAATGATTCCAGAAAAATTGGATATTCATGACTTGGTAGAACAAACGTTTCGTTTGCTGAAATTGGGCAGTGAACATAAGAAAATCGCCCTTCACAATAATGTACCCGAAAACACTTATGTGTTTGCTGACAACAACATGATTAAAACGGTTTTGCGAAACCTCATGTCCAACGCCATCAAGTTCACTCCAGTAGAAGGAATTATCAATGTGAATGCAAAGTTTCAAGATGATGCAGTTGTTTTGGAAGTGCAAGACAATGGTAATGGAATTTCAAAAGAAGACATCCAGAAAATCTTGAATCCCAATGAGCATTTCAGCAAACTGGGAACTGAAAAAGAACCGGGCACTGGTTTAGGTCTAGTGCTTTGCCAGAGTTTTGTCAATAAAAACGGAGGTGCCTTGAATATTAAAAGTGCAGTTGGTAAAGGCAGTACTTTTTACTTTAACCTTCCTCTTTACACGGAAACGGAAGTAGCTTAAACGACAGCTTCTTCATTCAGTTCGCCTCGCTTCGCACGTTCCCAATTCACCGATTGGTTCCCTTTTAGGTATCGGCCAAAGCCCAGAAACACTGACAGGTTCATGATAAAGAAGTAGTAGGGAACAAAGAGAAGTTTTAACCGGATTTGACGGTTTTCCAAGAACCATCCTACCAAAGCGGCAACATAAAACGCAACCTGGCCCCAGAAAAGAAAGCTGTACAATCCGAAAGAAAAAATCCCTTCTTGCAAAGCCAAAACATAATTAGCCGGGATAATCAACAGCAATAACAAAGGCGTCAACGTCCAGCGTAAAACGCGATGAGATATGTATTGAAAAGATAGCGTTCCATATTTGAAAAAGTTCAACAACTTTCGCAAGCGAATAACCGACTGAATCCCACCAGCCGAGATACGGATTTTACGTTTCAATTCTTCTTTTACGTTCGCGGAAGCCGTCTCAATCGCATAGGCTTCAGGGTTGTATTGAATGGTAAAGCCTTTCATGGCAACCCGAAGCGAAATCATGAAGTCATCCAAAAGGGTGTCTTTTTCTACCTCCTGCCATAATTCGGTGCGAATGGCGAAAAGTTCGCCTGCTGCACCTACCACGGAATACAACTCCGCATCCCATTTCTTCAGTTGGGATTCGTATTTCCAATAGAGACCCTCACCTGCACCAGCAGCATTGTCGCTTTCTTTGGAATAGATTCTTTTTTCGCCAGAAACACATCCCACTTTTGGGTTGCTGAACAATCGCACGATTTCCAAAATGGAGTTTTCGCCCAAGTCGGTATTCGCATCGGAAAAAATAACAATAGGTGTTTTTACGAAGGCCATTCCGCGATTCATGGCGGCAATTTTGCCAGCCCGTTCATCTTTGTGGTAGACTTCCACATTTTCATAATGTCTCAATTTCTCGGGAGTACCATCATCTGACCCATCGGTGACCCAAATTTGTTTCACCTTTTCTTGGGGATAGTTTAGGCTTTGGGAGTTCTTCACCTTTTTATCCAAAAAGTCTTTTTCATTGAAAGCGCTTACAAACAGCGTTACTTCTGGTTCATAATCCTCATTGAATTCGTTTGCGTTGCTACCACCAAACATTCGTTTTACTTTGATAAGCAAGAACAATACGATGCCATATCCCAAATAGGAATAGAAAATTATGGCTAAGGCAATCCAGAAAAAATATGCTAGTGCTTCCATATGTTTGATTTTAAACGGCAATTAATTTTTTAGAAGGAACGCGTTCCCAAGTTTCGGTTTCGAAATTGTAAGTCTTTACCACCCTGGCCGGATTACCTACCACTACGGAGTACGGTGGCACATCCTTGGTAACTACGCTACCACCAGCCACTATGCTGTGTTTTCCAATAGTGACTCCCGCCACCACAACGGTATTTGCCCCAATCCAAGTTTCTGCTTCCACTACAATTGGTGAGGTTGATACCCCTTGTGCATGAATGTGTTGGCTTACATCTTCGTAGTTATGGTTTAGTCCAGATAGCACAATGTTTTGCGCCAAACGGACATCATCGCCAATGGTAACAGGACCTATTAGCGTATTGCCCAAACCAATGCGTGTTCTATCTCCTATAAAAACAGGACCTACACCATTATTAATAGTGCTGAAATCCTCTATGGTGGAATCTGCACCAAGCTCGAAACCGCTCCAAGGCAGCACATCCATTCGCGTTCTTCGGCAAATCGTAGCACCCTTTCCTTTTTTGTGGTAAAACGGATTTACGAACCATTGTACCCAACGTCTTGGCCGTGCTTGATTTTTAGGCACAAGGAGTCGATACACAAACGCTTTGATTTTCGGATTTTTCTTGAGATTCTGTTTCCAACTCATGACGCATTGTTTTAGGCTGATTTCTTAATGGCTTCGTAAATGGCCTTCACATTGTTCTCCCAAGTATGGCTTTTTGCAAAAGCAATTCGAGCTTGAATCAATTCTTTTGAGTTCTCAGATAGTGCCTGCTCGGCTAGTGCTACATATTCTTCCTTGGAACCTGCCAAATACACATGGTCTTGGAACATTTCCATGGCCTTGGTTCGGGTAGCCAAAGTCGGTTTGCCCATGGCCAAGTATTCGTCAATTTTACGGGGGTAGTTGCCAATAGTCCAGTCGTTTACCACTTGGGGATTCATAGCAATATCAAATCCCTTTACATAGGCAGGAAGCTCGGAGGCGTCTTTTCTGCCAAGAAAAAAGACGTTATCCAATTCATGTAATTTAGAGTTTCGAAAATCTTCATCTTCGGGACCCACGAGTACCAAGCTCCAATCCTTTTTAGCTTGCGCCATAAATTCCAATAAATCCAAATCCAAGCGCATACTGGTCAAATAGCCAACGTACCCAAGAATAGGCTTGGGAATTGCATCAAATTCTGAAGGAATCTGGATAGTGTTTTCTTCGTCATTGAATAAAGAGACATCACAACCCTGCCCCACCATAAAACTGTTGGGATTGTGTTCCAATCCATATTCGGTGTATAGGGTTGAGTTGTTTACCACCGTATCCGCCTTCTTGATGATTTTTGGTTCCAATCGCTCTCCATGACGTTGCCAATAGGGAACCTTAATCAAATTATCGCGCATGTAATAAGTGTAGCGCTGTGGTTTCAAAAATTCCTTGAGATGCAATCCCAAAAACATGGAACTGTCATTGAAAAGAAGAACATCTTCAAAACCCAGCGCGTCCATTGCGCTTTGGATGTCACGCGCGAACATTCTTGAGTTTCTTTTATTCAACATTTTAAACAAGGAATGCACTGGTATCCAATTGATGGACTCCGTCATGGATTTAGGATACAAGTTCCAGAGGTTATCCGAAACCTTGACCAAGTCTGGAGAATCACCATTTTTGATGCGAATCCGTTTTTGAACTTTCTCAGAATCAGTTTCGCGTTTCAGGGTAGCGCGATCTAACGGAGGGTTTACATAAAGTACGCGGTTGTGTTTGGCAAATTCCGAAGCAATGTTTTTGCAGTTGCTACCGATTTCAATGTCCCAGGCCTGAATGCCTACGACAACAATATCCCTGTTTTTCATCATGCTTCTGACTTTTCAAGTTCTTGATGCACATCTTCATAAAGTTCCAATACGTTGTTCGCCATGGTTTCCCATGAGAACTTCTTCGCTCTTTCAATACCATTTTCTGCCAACAAACTGGCCAAGGCTTCGTCTTCTACGAGTGTGTTCAATGCTTCAAATATGGCGTTGACATCGTATGGGTCAACCAATAGTGCAGTATTTTCTCCTGCCACCTCAGGCATGGAAGAGGTATTGGAGGTAATTACAGGTACGCCGCAGGCCATCCCTTCCAGAATGGGAATCCCAAAACTCTCGCGAAGAGAAGGATACAAAAACACCGTGCACTGACTGATGAGTGCTGGTAAATCAGTATTGGGCACATACCCGGTAAGATGAATCGAATTCCTTAAATCCGAAGCACCTATTTCTGCTAGTAACTTTTGCAGTTCATGCTCATCATAATCCAACATGACCAGCTTGAAAGTTCCTGGGCTATTTTGGTTGAATTGTGCGAATGCCTTCAACACTCCACGCGTATTTTTCTTGGGATCGGTATTCCCCAGAAAGAAGAAGAAACGTTCGGGCAAATTATATTGTTCTTTTACTTTTTCCAGTTGTTCGGCGTTGGTGATTTTGAAGAAATGCTCTCCGACTCCATTATAAATGGCGGTCAACCGTTGGTCTCCAAAACCAAAGTGTTTGTTGATTCGCTCCTTTTCGTATTCTGAAACCGTGATTACTTTCTTGCTCTTTCGCACTACCGATGGCACACAGTAACGACGATACATATTCCCCAACTTTTGATACCAGGTACCTTCTTTTTTCAGAAGACTGATACTTTCGAGGTAAATAATATCATGTAGGGTAGTAATCAAGGGAACCTTAGAAAAAATGGGGCCGGTGTTACTTGTACAGTGCAACACATCGCACCCTTCCTTATAGGCTGCTTTGGGCAATGCAAATTGTTCCCAACCTGCATAACCACCCCATGACTCCAACTCCACTACTTTAAAGTTTGCTGCTTTGGGGATACAAGTATTGTCCTCATCAGGACGCACAAAAATGACATACTCGTTATGCGTATCTATTTTTTGAAGATTTTTTATGAGCTCCAAAGCGACCATATCCATGCCGTGCTTTTTGCAGCGATATAAACGTTGTCCCTCAATTCCGATTTTCATTGGTTATGAATTTGGTGTTCCGTGTTGGGTGTGAATGAATTTCTTGTTGGCTCCTTTAAGTTTGAACAAACTCAAAAACATGGTGAAGAAGGCACTAGGCAAAGTTGCCATAGCCTTGAAAGTGGCTACCCTATAAAACTTGGTGGGCGTAGCAAACAAAAAGGCTAGAACCGTAATTCCAGCGATGCCATACCAAATTGTTGGGGAAACTTGCAGCCATTCCAACTTCAGGTAGGATTCAACCAACGTGTATAGCATGGTGAATCCCATCACCAATCCCAAGAGTAATACTCTAGGAGGTGACACCATTTGATAGACTTTGTCAGCAAAGTCTACGTTTCCTCGCAAAAAGAGTTCTTTCAAACCCGAAAGCACATACCTTCTGAAATACACGAACTGAGCTGAAAGCCATCTCTTGCGTTGGTTGGCGAACACTTCAGATTTCTGAACTTTTTCATCCAAAACGTAAGCGTCATTCAAATATTCAATGGTGTTTCCATCCCGCAGAAGTTTCAATTCCAATTCTTTGTCAAATCCTCCAACGGCATTGACATTGGCCATCATTTCTTTAAAGAAAGTATAGTCAAACGCCATTCCCGAACCAATCAAGGCAGAGGAAAGACCTAATACGCGATGTCCTTTTCGAAAAATATGATTATTGATTTCTTCACTAATCGCATCTAAAATCGCCATTGGCGTATTTTGATTCTTAGCAATACGATGCCCTTGTACAATTCGAAATCCTGAATTGAACGCTAGGTACATTATAGTGAGAAAATCGCGCTCCATCAAAATGTCAGCCTCCAGAACCAAAGCAATATCATACCCATTACCAATAGTTACCAAGGATTTTTTCATGGCTTTGGATTTGGTGCTTTTTTCAAAAGAAACCTCCACCAAACGTATCGGTAGTTCCTTTAAGGCATTCAAGGTTTTGGCTTGAAAAGAATCGGCAATGATCACTACCTCAAAAGAGTCCCTGGGATAGTTTTGACGAAGAGCATGTTCCGCCACCTCCACAATTACATTATCTTCCTTGTATCCTGGAATCAATACGGCAAAACGATGTGGCTTATCTAATTTGGGATTCCTTTTTCGAGCCGGAAACAATCCAGCAAAAGCGAAAACGAAAATGTACAGGGCTGCGAACCCAAAGTAGAGAAGCAGAAGGCTTTCTAACACAAAACCTATGGTTTTAAGAACTTCCATCTACCGTTTTATCCTTCCACTAAGGCTTTAATTGACTTTTCTTGCAAGAGGCTGTCGAAGTAATTGATGGTTTTTTCAAGACCATCTCTTAGCTCCACATCAGGATTCCATCCGGTCAACTTTTCCTTGGCCAATGAAATATCTGGTTTTCGTTGCATCGGGTCATCCGAAGGCAAAGGCAAGTGGATGATTCTTGATTTTGAACCGGTCAAATCAATAATATTTTGCGCCAATTCCAGCATGGTAAATTCACCTGGATTTCCGATGTTGACCGGGCCAATGAATTCATCTTCGGTAGCCATCATTTTTACCATTCCATCTACCAAATCACTTACATACTGAAAGCTTCGGGTTTGGGTTCCATCCCCAAAAACAGTAATATCCTTTCCTTGGAGGGCTTGCATGATAAAGTTGGAAACTACACGCCCATCATCGGGTTCCATTCGCGGTCCGTAAGTATTGAAAATCCGAACGATTTTTACCAATACCCCATTGGATTCGTGATAGTTTACAAAAAGGGATTCCGCACAGCGTTTTCCTTCATCATAACAGGACCGAACGCCGATGGGATTCACATGTCCCCAATAATCTTCCGGTTGTGGATGGATTTCTGGGTCACCGTATACTTCGCTAGTGGAAGCTTGTAAAATTTTTGCTTTAATCCGTTTTGCCAATCCTAACATATTAATAGCACCTAAAACTGAAGTTTTGATGGTCTTGATAGGATTGTGCTGATAATGCACTGGCGAAGCTGGACAGGCCAAGTTGTATATCTCATCTACCTCCAGAAAATAGGGTAGCGTTACATCGTGACGGATAATCTCGAAATACGGATTGTCCAAAAGATGTACTACTTTACTTTTTCTTCCGGTGAAGTAGTTGTCCATGCAAATGACTTCGTGTCCTTCTTTTAAAAGGCGCTCACACAAATGCGAGCCTACAAAACCTGCACCCCCGGTAACTAAAATTCTTTTCATTTTTAAGGTTTAGGCGTTAACGGTTTCTACTTCTTCGCTTCGTACGACATCTCTTCCGATGCTGTAATAGGTAAAGCCAAGCTCTCCCATTTCTTCGGTATCATAAACATTTCGTCCATCAAAAATGGTCTTGCTGTTCATCAGTTTCTCCAAAATTCGAAAGTTGGGCATTCGAAACTCGGACCATTCCGTTACCACTATGAGTGCATCAGCATCAATGATGGCATCGTATTCGTCTTTGGCGTATTCGATGGAATCGCCCAAAATACGTTCGGCTTCCTCCATGGCCACTGGGTCGTTATCTCTCACTGTTGCCCCAATAGCCTTCTTTTCCTCTATAATGTCGAAGGTGG